>ENA-OXEE01000111-OXEE01000111.1-human-gut-metagenome-genome-assembly--contig:-NODE-111-length-51648-cov-16.5315_pt1 | contig 51648 bp, 34 predicted proteins | sample MGYA00249824_ERZ652242 | MGnify/ENA primary metagenome ERZ652242 (study PRJEB26925, sample SAMN05826943) | human gut metagenome | biome: ENVO:2100002; feature: ENVO:00000062; material: ENVO:00002003... | reverse complement strand
GTTCTCTTTTGTCAAAGGCTATGGGAGATGAAAAGACAAAACAATGGTTGGAGTACAATTTATCGCTAATACCAAAAACAATAGAACAGTCAAGAGCTTATGTGGCAGCAAGAGGAGCAAAGATACTGAGTTATAGTATTACTATAAATGGATATGATAGCATGAGTTCTGTAATGTGTACTCAAGATGAGGTTGATCCGGGAACAGAAAAAGCAAGGAAAGAACTTGAAGAAAGACTCGAGAAAAGGAAAGCAGAAAAGAAAGAGACAGAGGAAAGACTGGAAAAACAGCGTGCCGAAAAACAGGAGCAGGAAGAACGGCAATATAATCTGAGAATAGATGGCAAAGATGTGGCAGATCTGACAGGAAAACTGGTGGAACTGCTAGGTACTTCAACATCTATAGGAGTGATGGAAAGCGGAACATCGTCATTTGATGCGTTGGCATAGAAGCGTTGAAAAGGAGCAATATTGATTTAGTTGTTGGAAGAAAAACACTGATAAAGTTCAGAAAGAAACTAGTCAGACAAAGTAAAAACAGATAGGAAGGTAAGATTATGGCAATCACAGGATCCCAACAACGGTATCTGTATCAAGTGCATTTTTAAAGAAGTGCATGAATGACCCAGAAAAAGCAAAATATTTGGAAGAAAATTTAGCGGCTATTCCGGATTGTGCCAAAAGTGCAGTTGCTGGTTGTCAGGGAACCTTGACAAATCTTAGTTATCAGATTGATGCAACACAAATTTACACGAAATAATCCAAGAACAGAAAGCGAAGGAGAAGCAGAAAAATTCATAGTATAATTGTGACACTTATGGTAAAATCGCATCAGATGTCGAAAGATATCTGATACGAAGAGAAAAGGACGAGAAATATGAACAAAAGTGTCAGTATTATTACGGATTTGGATGGTTCAAAAATAGCCCTTATTAATGATATAAGATTTAAGTCGAGGAAGGGGATAGATTGGAATGAAGTAGAGCAGTATCTGAAAGAATATATTGGAGAATACTTTGAAATATCCGAAACCTCAGAGAAAATATATATCGGTTCTGATTTTCCAGATGAGTTCAGTCATTCAAATGATACAAAGGGATTAAAAGGTGCTAATATGAAAGCGAAAGCAAACATTACGTCTGCTATTGGTGAACTTATCCAGATTGCTTCTGAAAAGGCACAGTATCCTGATTATAAGAATAAACATGGGGCAAAGGCACAATTTGGATGGTATCGTTATAATACAAGATTTGGAATACCGGTTTATGATGAAGATGGAAATCTGGAGCGTTATAACATTTTTTCAACAAGAATGCTTGTAAGATGTGATGCAGATGGAAAACTTTATCTATATGATTTGGTAAGAACAAAAAAAGAAACGAGCAAGCCGCATGAGCAATAGCTGTACGGTAGTAAACTTCGTTTCTTCCTAACACCTATAGTAAAGGTATATGTATTGTTTGTCAAGAAGAAAATCTTGAAAGGATGTGATTTCATGGCATACAGCCAGCAACTTTGGGACGAAGCAAAAAGAAAATGTAAGCTTGGGGAAGAAGAAATAAGAATGGCAAAAGAAATGAGGCTTAATCCCAAGAGCCACAAAAGGAAAAAATAACATTTAACTAAGCCGTTATGGAGAGTACATCTTCATGGCGGCTTTTTTTGTTGGCATTTGAAAGAAGGTGAGAAAATTGAAAATCAAAAAGGTTGATAAAGCAAAGAAGGGAATGTTCAGGCAGTATCGGGCAGCATTAAAGGAATCCAAGCAGTCCATTAAGACAAAAAATTCTTCCATTAAGATGAGCATTCGCAACTGTGTCTGCACTTGGAAACTCGGAAAGCAGGGCATAGACGGAAGCCATATGAAGTGTAGGAACGAGGTTTCCCAATTCGGGAAAAAGGATACAAACAAGTCTGGAAACGGAAGATTTCAGTTTTGCTCGTTCTCCAGCTAACGGAATATCCCACTGAAAAAGCGGTCGGCGAGGCGCAGCAGGAAAGCTGCCCCGACCGCTCTGCCAACAGCACTCCTTGCGGCAGGAGAGGATTGTGGCGATTCCGAAGTCAGTTCACGCGGAGCGCATCCAGCAGAATTTCAATGTGAATAATTTTGTTCTGTCTCCTGCGGATATGGTGCAGATTGGCTCCGATATCACTTCGGTTCCAGATTCACCGCCGGGCGGAAGAAAATCCACTGTAGTATCTGCTTTGCGCATATTAGGAGGACACGATTCTGGAGGCGTTTTCTTTTCCTTACACGGACAGATGATATTTTCCCATCCAGTCATTGAGCTGGATAAAATATGCCATAAGCTGGGGTCCCGCCATGAGCTGACCGAACCACGGTCTGCCAAGCTCCTTGGGAGCGGCGAGGAACGCCTTGGCTTTTTTTGGATCGATCAGCGGGTAGACCGGCGCGTTCGGATCGCTTATGATCCGGCGCAGGTGATCCGCGAGAAGCTTCTCGTAGCCCGGGTGGTAAGTCTTCGGGTACGGGCTTTTTTTGCGGTGCAGCAGTTCTGCCGGAAGCAGATCCGCGCAGGCGTCGCGCAGCAGCGTTTTTTCCACGCCGTTCTGATACTTCATGCTCCACGGCACGTTGAAGACGTACTCCATGATGCGGTGGTCAGCAAAGGGAACGCGCGCTTCCAGACCGGAGTACATGCTGGTGCGGTCCATGCGGTCGAGGAGCGTCTGCATGAACCACTTGATATTCAGGTAGCCGACGGCACGCCTGCGGGCTTCCTCGGGCGATTCGCCGGGAAGCTTCGGGGAAGCACTTATAGTCTCTTCATAGCGGGCGCGCGAGTAACCGGCGAGATCCAGGCGGTCAGTCACGTCGCCGGACAGGAATGCGGCGCGCGCAGAGACATCGGCAGACCACGGAAAACCGTCACGGTTTAAAAGCTCCGGGCGGTAGAACCAGGGATAGCCGCCGAAGATTTCATCGGCACATTCTCCGGTCAGTGTGACTTTGTTGTGTCTGGCGACCAGAGAACAGAAGTAGAGCAGAGAGGCATCCACATCGGTCATGCCGGGAAGATCCCTGGCGTCGACCGCCGAAAAAAGTGCCTCATAAAGCGTGCTCTGGGAGCATTCCAGATAGGTGTGGTGCGTCTGGCAGTGGGCGAGCATGATGTTGACGTAGGGCAGATCGCGCTCGGGCTGAAAGGCGTTTGACTGGAAATATTTATCGTTTTCCGCAAAATCAAAAGAGAACGTATTTAGAGTCTGCCCGTCCTTTTGCATGCAGCCTGCGGCGATCGCGGTTACGATGGAAGAGTCGATGCCGCCGGAGAGAAAGGTGCAGACCGGGACGTCCGAGACCATCTGCCGCTTTACGGCATCGCGCACCAGATAAGAGACCATCTCCACCGTTTTTTCATAGGAATCGGTGTGCGGGGCGGCGGTAAGATCCCAGTAGCACACCTGCTTCGTGCCCTCCCGGGAGAAAATCTGATAATGACCGGGGAGAACCTCGTGCATGCCGGAAAAAATGCCGTTGCCGGGTGTGCGTGCCGGACCGATGGACAGAAGCTCCAACAGGCTGTTTTCATCGATGGTGGGCGTGATATCCGGGTGGCAGAAGAGCGCTTTTGGCTCGGAGCCAAAGACCAGTGTGCCGCCCGGGGTGCTGTAGAAGAGCGGTTTGGTACCGGCACGGTCACGGTACAAAAGCAGTTCACCGGTTCCGCCGTCCCAGATCGCAAAGGCAAAAATGCCGTTCAGGCGGCTGACAAAATCCCTCCCATAGTGCAGATAGGCGCAGAGAATGACTTCCGTGTCGGAAGTGGTGGAAAAAGTATACCCAGCGGCGAGAAGCGGCGGCAGCAGTTCGTCGGTGTTGTAGATCTCGCCATTGTAGACGATCGCGCAGGTGCGTTCCCCATCCTGCCGGATTATGGGCTGACTGCCGCCCGCAATATCGCGGATGCTGAGTCTGGCGTGGGAAAGCCCCACATGCGTGTCTAAATAGGTGCCGAAACTGTCGCTGCCGCGGCGGGCGAGCGTGTGATGCATGTCGGTGAGAATATGTTCCCAGAGGACGGGTTCCTTTTTAAAATTTTTAGAAAAGTCGCAGAAACCGGAGATTCCGCACATATAAATACTCCTTTCATGAGAGAATGCGCAGGCAGACTGCCGCACATTCAGATACTGGAATAGTGTATGCCGCGCAAACAGAAATTATGAGCCGGCAGAAAACGGGTACTTGCGCATCTCACGTAAACCGCTATAATAGAGAAGAATGTGAAAGGGTGAGAGATACTTATGAACGAGAAAAAGAACGAGCTCCAGATGTCAGAGGCATTTCTGACCAGTATTTTTCTGGCGGTCTCCGGCGGATTTCAGGATGCCTATACCTATAATACGAGGGAGGAGGTCTTCTCCAATGCCCAGACCGGCAACGTGGTGCTGATGAGCCAGAATTTTATGGTGGGCAGATGGATGGACGGACTGCGCTATCTGTTCCCGTTGCTGGCGTTTGCGTTTGGCGTGTTTTTTGCGGAGCGCATACAGGGGCGTTTCAAATACGCGAAGCGGCTTCACTGGAGACAGGGAATTCTGCTGCTTGAGATTGTGATTTTATTTGCAGTGGGATTTATCCCGCAGGAATACAACATGGCGGCGACGGTGCTGGTGTCTTTTGCCTGCGCGATGCAGGTGCAGACGTTCCGCAAGGTAAACGGCTATTCCTATGCGAGCACGATGTGCATTGGCAATCTGCGGAGCGGCACGGCGGCATTTTCCATGTATCTGCGGGACAAGAGACCGGAACAGTTAAGACAGTCGCTCTACTATTTCGGAATCATTCTTTTCTTTGCGATCGGAGCCGGCATCGGCGGCAATCTGTCCATGCGCTACGGTATTCACATGATCTGGGTGTCGGTGGGATGTCTTCTGGTCAGCTTCTTTATGATGTTTTCTGAGCGGGTGAAATAAAAAACAGACAAAAACAGAATACAGGCAGACATAACGGTCTCCGCGGCGGCATCTAATAAAAATAAGATGTTGTTGCGGAGATTTTTATGCCGAACGAAAAAATGGAGAATCTGCTGAATCTGGCACTGGCGGCGACACAGGAGGAGCGGGAGAAGTCGCTGGAGCTGGACATCGGCTACGATAGTGCCGAACAGACGTGGGAGGTCATTGTAAAATTTGTCGGGACAACGGAGGAGCTTGAGGCGCTCCTTTTTAAAAATTTTCCGGAGGAATATCCGCGGATTCAACTGACAAATCTGCAGAATGAATATGCCGTTTTAGTGCTGCCGGAACATCTCGTGGAGCCGGTGGCAGCGCTGGATAAAATCGAGTACATGGAAAAGCCGAAACTTTTATTTTTCGCGGTGGACAATGGAAAGCGTGCATCCTGCATTACGCAGCTGCAGGAGAGAACCGGCCTGTCGGGTGCCGGTGTCCTTGTGGCGGTTATTGATTCCGGCATCGATTACGCGCATCCGGATTTTAGGAGGGCGGACGGTACGACCCGCATTGTCAGTCTCTGGGATCAGACGATCCCGGCGTCCGGGGGCTTGTCGGCGCCGGCGGGGTATTTCCTTGGAACCGAGTACGATGAGGCGCGCATCAACGAGGCGCTCGCGCAGCCCACGGAACAGCAGCGGTATGCGGTCTGCCCGAGCAGGGATGCATCGGGACACGGGACACACGTGGCGGGAATTGCCGCCGGCAACGGAAGAGCATCGGAGGGAAGATACCGCGGTGTGGCGTATGAGAGCGATCTTTTGATTGTAAAGCTCGGCAACCAGCGGGAGGGAGCGTTCCCGCGGACGACGGAACTGATGCAGGCGGTGGATTACTGCCTTAGAAAAGCGCAGGAGCGGCAGCAGCCGGTCGCCATCAACTTAAGCTTTGGGAATAATTACGGAAGCCACACGGGAACGTCGCTCATCGAGACTTATCTGGATGATCTTGCAAACTACTGGAAGAGCTCGATCGTGATCGGAAGCGGGAATGAGGGAGCGGCTGCCACGCACACAGCGGGAGCGCTTGGAATGGGGCAGGCGGAAAATGTAGAGTTCGCGGTGAGCGCGTACGAGAGCGCCTTAAATCTTCAGATCTGGAAATCCTATGCGGATGAGATGGCGGTGCTTCTCATTCATCCGGGCGGCATGCAGATCGGACCGATCCGCCAGATACAGGGACCGCAGCGTTTTACGCTGGGGCAGACGCAGATTCTGCTCTACTATGGAGAGCCGAGTCCGTACAGCCCCTATCAGGAGATTTACCTGGACTTTCTTCCTGTGCGGGACTATGTGGACAGTGGAATCTGGACGGTGCGCCTGATTCCACAGCGCATCGTTACGGGGCGCTATGATATGTGGTTCCCGGCGGGAGGCGTTTTAAACGAAGGCACCGGATTCCTTCTGCCGCGGGAGGAGACGACGCTTACCATTCCGTCCACTGCGGCAAAGGTGATTACGGTCGGGGCGTACGACGCGAGGTTCGGGCAGCTGGCGGGATTTTCAGGCAGAGGATTTACCGGAAACGGACAGGTCAAGCCGGATCTTGCGGCGCCGGGCGTGGAGATCACCTCCTGCGCGCCGGGCGGAGGCTATACGGCGCGTTCCGGAACTTCGATGGCAACCCCGTTTGTGACGGGGAGCGCGGCACTTCTGATGGAATGGGGGATTGTGCGCGGAAACGATGCGTACCTGTACGGAGAAAAAATAAAGGCGTACCTGATCCGCGGAGCGCGTCCGCTCGGAGGAGGAAGGGCTTCTGGTCTGCTGCAGGAATATCCGAATCCGCAGGTGGGGTGGGGAACTTTATGTTTGTCGGACAGTCTGCCGGAGTAGGAAAACGGGAAGAATTCCGGAAACGCAAAAAAAAGATAACATGAAAATTGTGCAGTATTGCAAAGAAAGATAAACAAAATATAAATTTATTGTGAAAAATAAATGAGAAAATTGAAATTTATGTTATACTTTTAACAAAATAAAAAACATACAGTATATTTTATGAGGATGGCTGGTGAAAACCGGCGGTTTCAGCTTACTGCGCGGTAATGAAATTTTGTTAAAGGAGACCGAAGTGGAGTGAATGATATTGTCTACCAGCATGAAGTGATCGTTCCGGACAGGGGACTTCCGTTTAAGCTGTTTCTCTTTGAGGGCGGCGGCGGAAAATACATCAGGGAGAAGCACTGGCACCGTTCTATCGAGATATTTGCCGTGAGACAGGGGCAGCTTGAGTTTTTTCTGAATGAGAAAAAATATGTGCTTGCAGCGGGGGATTTTGTGCTGGTGAACAGCAATGAGGTGCATGCGATCCATGCCCCTCTGCCAAACGAGACGATTGTGCTGCAGATTCCGCTTGGCGTCTTTGCGGATTATTATACGGAAGAACAGTTTATCTGGTTTTCCCACAGCGGAAAAGAGGATGACCGTCAGGTGTTTTCACTGCTCGAGACAATGTTTGTGGCGTACGGTGAGAAACAGACCGGTTACGAATTAAAAATGCTAAGCTGTTTTTATCAGCTGGAGTATCTTCTGGTGACAAGATACCGGAAGTTTGAGGTGGGCGAAGAGATACTTAAGAACAATAAGCAGCTTAAGCGTCTTGGAAGGATTACCGGGTATCTGAAGGAGCATTATACGGAGGATCTCTCTTTAGAAAAGCTGGCAGGCATCTTCGGTTATTCACCGGCGTATCTCTCCCGGATGTTTCAAAAATATGCGAAGATCAATTACAAGGAATATCTGTCGAGTGTGCGTCTGGAGCATGCCGTGAGGGATCTGGAAGAGACGGATCTTGCGATTGGCGAGATTGCATTGAACCACGGCTTCCCAAACAGTAAGGCATTTTCCAACCTGTTCCGGAAGCGGTACGGAATGCTGCCGAATCAATACCGGAAGACGGTCACATCAGAAAAAGAACGGTTCTCCTCATATTACTTACCGCATAAAGGCAGCCGTTTATTTCTGATGTGACGGCTTCCGGTAAAACGCTCCGCGGGGGCAGGGGCAAGAACACTAATTTATCGTAGTAATATCTATAGTTTCTCCCGCGTATCCGGAAGGAGATCTGTGCTACCATAGATGTATATAAAATGGCAGGAGGAGCACAGAATGACAGGACCAGTAGCACCGAGAGACCCGGAAAAAGCAAGAGCATATTTTTATATTATGCGTGAAAAAGAGATCTGCGGACTGAAGCAGGGAGATGGCAAAGCAGTGCAGTTCATCTATGAAAGTGACGGCCGTCTGGCAAACAGTGCACAGATTGTCGGAAATATCACGGATAGCAGAATACTTGAACTGCTCGGTACAGTGAAAGGCTTCCGCACGCTTGTACACAGTATTGGTGTGTCGGTTGAGATGGAGCATCCGTCTGAAAAGATAGAATTTGTTTTTCAGATGTACGGCAAAAAGGATTTGTATGGGGGCGGAACGAATCTGGTGGCAACACTGCAGGGAGATGGGATGGAACAGAGGATCTGTCTGTCGGATTATGAATGGAGTCTGGATGATGATGTGCCCGGACAGATCCGCTTTACATTTGACAAACCGGAACGGGTGGGAAAGGCAGATGTCCGTTTTTATTTAAACGACGGATTTACGGCACCGGAAGATCTGACAGAAGAAAAAGTGGATCTCCATTCGGAAGAATATTATAAGATGGTGCAGCGCTCTCTTATGAACCTGGGAAATACCTACCGCATCCGGAAAGTGATTGAGAAAGCGCGAGCCGGAAAAGAAGTGACGCTTGCTTTTATCGGAGGGTCCATCACACAGGGGGCAGGGGCGGTGCCGATTCACACAGAGTGTTATGCGTATAAGGCATATCAGCTGTTTCAGAAACGATTTGCACGGAACAATAATGTCAGATTCATCAAGGCTGGAGTAGGAGGAACCCCATCGGAGCTTGGAATGATCCGTTTTGACAGAGATGTGCTGCGTGAGGGGGAACAGCCGGATCTTGTTGTAATCGAGTTTGCGGTGAATGATGAGGGAGATGAGACCAAAGGGGACTGCTATGAGAGTCTGGTGCGTAAGGTATTGAAGCTGCCGTGGAGACCTGCGGTGGTACTCTTGTTTTCCGTATTTGCAAATGACTGGAATCTTCAGGAACGTCTGCAGCCGGTGGGAAGACAGTACGACCTTCCGATGGTAAGTATTCTGGATGCGGTTACCCCGCAGTTTTCCGGAAAAGAACAGAAAAGAGTGATTACGAAGAACCAGTTTTTTTATGACATGTTTCATCCGACCAACCTTGGACATACCATTATGGCAGATTGTCTGGAATACCTGATGGAGGTATGCGATACGTCCGACCATGCGAGGGTGGACAGCTTCCGGCAGGGCATGACGGAGGAGGAAGTCTTAGAACAGTGTCTGCGCGGGGAGCCTGCGATCGGCAATTCGTTTGAAAAAGTAAAACTCTTAGACCGGCGGGACGGATATGAGGGCGCCAGTATGAGAGAGGGAGGCTTTGATGCGACAGATCACGAACTGCAGTGTGTGGAAATGGATCAGGATCTTTGCACTACGCCGGAATTCCCATATAACTGGATGTATGATGGAACTAAGCCGGATCGGGCGTTTTTTGAACTGACGATCACATGCAGAGCGCTATTTCTGATATTTAAGGATTCCGGCGAGGTGGATGCCGGGACAGCGGATGTGCTGGTGGATGGGGAATTCCGGTTCACAGCAGATCCACATGTCAATAACTGGTTGCACTGTAATGCGGTGCTCGTATTTCAGGAGAAGGAAACGGCAGCACATACCGTGAGAATCCAGATGAGCGGTGGGAATCTGGATAAGAAATTTACGATTCTCGGATTTGGATATGTGGAGTAGGGGGGAAAAGCTATGGTTACAGTTAAGAATCCGATTTTGACGGGATTTTATCCGGACCCGTCGATCTGCCGGGTAGGAGAAGATTTCTATCTGGTAACATCCAGTTTTGCATATGCACCAGGTGTTCCGCTGTTTCACAGCAGGGATCTGGCACATTGGGAGCAAATCGGAAATATTCTGCAGAGAAAAGGGCAGCTTGCTGTTGGGGGAGAGGAGATTTCCAGGGGAATCTATGCGCCGACCATCCGATACCATAAGGGTATTTATTATATGATTACCACAAATGTCAGCTATGGAGGTAATTTTATTGTGACGGCGGAGCACCCGGAGGGACCGTGGTCAGATCCCTGTTATCTGGGAGAAGAAGCAGCCGGGATTGATCCCAGCCTGTTTTTTGATGAGGATGGCAGGTGCTATTATTGCGGAACCAGACCGAATCCCGATGGAGTAAGGTACAATGGGGACTGGGAGATCTGGGTGCAGGAACTGGATCTGACGACGAAGAAGCTGGTCGGAGAGAGCATGGCAATCTGGAAAGGGGCTGTGAGAGGGGCAATCTGGCCGGAGGGACCACATCTGTACAAAAAAGACGGCTATTATTATCTGCTGCATGCAGAAGGAGGAACCGGACCGGAACACAGCATCAGTGTGGCGAGAAGCCGAAAGCTGTTTCAATGGTTTGAGGGATGCCCGCGCAATCCGATCTTTACACATCGGAATCTTGGGGCGGATTATCCTGTGGTCTATGCTGGTCATGGGGATCTGGTGGAGGATCAAAACGGGAACTGGTATGTGGTGATGCTCGCCACGAGACGCTGTAAGAACCATGGAAGTATGGGGCGCGAGACTTTTCTGGCAAAAGTTGTATGGCAGGATGGATGGCCGGTAATTGCTGCCGGAACCGGACGTCTGGAGAAGACACTGGAAGTGCCGCTAAAAGAGTACCGGTTTCCGGAAGAAACAGGAACGTGCGATACCCTGTGTTTCTGGGAGACGAGACCGGATCAGAGGCTGCTTGGGATCGGGGGAAGAAATGAGGCATCCTATTCGCTGACAGAAAAACGCGGTGTATTCCGCTTATACTGTGGAAAACAGACGATCGGTGAAAAAGGATGCAGCAGTTATTTCGGACTTCGTCAGAAAAGCTATCATTTCCATGCAGCGGTCAGATTCCGCTTTGAACCACAGTCGGAGGATGAGACGGCGGGAATGGTATTATACCAGAACCATGAGAATCATCTGAGGATGGAGATCGGGAAAAAGGGAGCAGATGTCTGCTTTCGGGTGAGCACATATGTTCATGCCAGGGAAGAGGTCATCCGTGAAGTTCTTCTGAAAGAAGAGCAGGAGTTATGGGAGATTCTGATCCGCGGAGAGGAGCAGAGTGCGGGTATCTGGGTAAGGCTGGGAGAAAAAATGATCTGTGCCTGCGATAAGGTCAGCCTGCTTGCGTATACCACGGAAGAGGCGGGAGGCTTTGTGGGATGCACCATTGGAATGTACGCGTCTTCGCATGGAACTGACAGTAAAAATTATGCGGATTATGTGAGCTTTACGTGCAGTGGAGCAGAAGAATAGAGCAAAAGGAGAGGGAGAGAGATGAGTCTGGAGACGAAAGAATATGCAAAAAGACTGGTGGAACAGATGACGTTGGAGGAGAAGATCAGCCAGATGCGCTATGAATCACCGGCGATTGAGCGGCTGCATATTCCGGCGTATAACTGGTGGAATGAGGCGCTTCACGGAGTGGCAAGATCCGGTGTGGCGACAATGTTCCCACAGGCAATTGCCCTGGCAGCGACTTTTGATGAAGAACTGCTTGAGAAGATCGGAGATGTGGTGTCCACCGAGGGACGGGCAAAGTTTGAAGCGTATTCAGGAAGAGGAGACAGAGGTATTTATAAAGGTCTGACTTTCTGGGCGCCGAATATTAACATTTTCAGAGATCCACGCTGGGGGAGAGGACATGAGACGTACGGGGAGGACCCCTGTCTGACGGCAAAGCTTGGCTGTGCGTATATCAGAGGGATTCAGGGCAAAGATCCGGATCATTTAAAGGCGGCTGCGTGTGCCAAGCATTTTGCCGTGCACAGCGGTCCGGAAGCATTGCGCCATGAGTTTGATGCAAAGGTGTCGCTGCACGATTTGTACGATACGTATTTGTATGCATTTAAGCGGTGTGTCAAGGATGCCGGTGTGGAAGCCGTGATGGGCGCTTATAACCGCGTCAACGGGGAACCGGCGTGCGGAAGCAAGACACTTCTGCAGGATATTTTAAGAGAACAATTCGGTTTTGAGGGACACGTAGTGTCCGACTGCTGGGCAATTCTTGATTTTCATGAGCACCATCATGTGACAAAGACGGTAGAAGAATCTGCGGCAATGGCTGTCAACCATGGCTGTGATTTAAACTGCGGGAAGGCATTTTTGTATTTAAGCCGTGCCTGTGAACAGGGACTGGTGGAGGAAAAGACGATCACAGAAGCGGTGGAGCGCCTGATGGATGTCAGAATCCGGCTGGGGATGATGGAGGATTATCCGTCTCCATATGCGAACATTCCTTATGATGTGGTGGAGTGCCCCGAACATATTGCACTGTCCTTAGAAGCCTCGAAAAGAAGTATGGTGCTGCTTAAGAATGACAACCATTTTCTTCCGCTGAAGCAGGAACAGGTCCATACCATTGCAGTGATCGGACCAAACGCGAACTCCAGAGCAGCGCTGGTTGGAAATTATGAGGGGACATCCTCCAGATACATTACACCGCTGGAGGGAATTCAGGAATACACCGGAGGGAAAACCCGCGTCCTATATGCGCAGGGCTGCCATCTGTATAAGGATCAGGTAGAATTCCTCGGGGAGCCGAAGGACCGGTTTAAGGAAGCGCTGATTGCTGCGGAGCGGGCAGATGTCATTGTGATGTGTCTGGGATTGGATGCGGGCATCGAAGGCGAAGAGGGAGATGCGGGAAATGAGTATGCCAGCGGTGACAAGCTGGGACTAAAGCTTCCCGGACTGCAGCAGGAACTTTTAGAGGCGGTCGCAGCAGTCGGAAAACCGATTGTGCTCACCGTGCTGGCGGGAAGTGCACTGGATCTGTCGTGGGCGCAGGAACATGCACAGATACGGGCAATACTGGATTGCTGGTACCCGGGAGCGAGAGGTGGAAAAGCAATCGCAGAGGCATTGTTCGGAGAATTCTCTCCATGCGGAAAACTGCCGGTTACCTTTTATGAAGGAACGGAATTTCTTCCGGATTTTACGGATTATTCCATGGCAGGACGTACCTACCGGTATACGGACAGACATGTGCTCTATCCGTTTGGATATGGTCTTACCTATTCGCAGATCCGTTATTCTGATGCACATGCAGATGTCACAGATTTTGGAATACTGGAGCCGGTAACGGTGCATGTAACGGTGGAGAATACCGGTACCTACCCGGTACAGGAAGCGGTACAGGTATATGTCAGATTCAGTGAAAGAGAAGCTTACGATCCCGGCTATCAGCTGAAGGGAATCCGGTCGGTTGCACTGGAATGTGGGGAAAAGAAAGAGGTTTGTATCACCCTTTCTACGCGTGATTTTGCACTGATCTCCGAGGAGGGAAAATGTCTGGTACACCCGGGAAGCTATGAGATCGCAGTCGGAGGGCAGCAGCCGGATGAGAGAAGCAGCCGTCTGACCGGACAGACGGTGAGCACACTTTTTATATGCAAAACGGGAAATGTGACGGAAGTGGAATACTGATGCTGCCGGTATCCGTTGCACTCGATGAAAAACAATGTTAGTATAAAAATACTGGGAGAGGATATGAAGAGAATTCTGCATGCGGTTGAAGCCTGGATGGATGACTTTAAAATAAAAAATAAATTTTATATCCTGTATATCTTGTGCGTGCTGGTTCCGCTGATTGTGACGGACAGTGCGGTATTTTCTGTTGTCATGAAGTCTGAGCGGGAAGCCAGAGAGCATGAGATGGCGAATATTGCCAATGCAGTTGCATACAGTATTTCAAATACGGTCAACAATGCAGCAGAGATCGGGAAGAGTATTTATACGAGCAAATATATTAACCGTTTTTTGGCGAATACCTACAGCGATCCGTTGGACTATGTGGTGAGTTATCAGGATTTTTTTAAAGATACCCTGTTTGAGAGCGGACTTGGCATGAACAACATGGTAATCACGATGTATGCGGATAATGACACGATCGTGAATGGGGGAAAGGTATGTAATATGAAGGAAATACGCGGTACAGAAGTGTACCGCTATTTTCAGGATAACGGATTGAATAAGGGATTATATTTCCAGTATGATGACAGCAGGGCACCTTCGGTGGAGCCGCAGAGACGGATGCTTTTTTTCCAGAAGCTGGACTTTTATGCGGAAAATAATATGGAAAAGGTGCTGCTGATCAACATCGATTACAGTGCAGTAAACCGGACATTAGAGAAAATGAATTATGACACGGATGTATTTATCTGCCAGGGAGATAAGATTGTCTTATCAAATGGCAGATATTCCAGTATCGGAAAGGAATTTCAGACATTTGACCAGACGGGCAGGGTCGGATACTGTCAGGAACTCGAGTTTTACGGAATGGATCTGGATATTTATGTCATGCAGCCCAAACGCCAGCTGTGGACGGAAATCCGGAAAAACCTGCCGCTGATTGGATTCTTAATTGTTGTAAATGCGATTCTGCCACTCCTTCTGGTGCGGGGATTTAACCGGTCATTTACGCAGAGAATCAGCGAACTCAGCAAAGTGTTTGAGACAGTCGGCGGGGAACATCTGGTGCCGATTTCGTATGTGCGTGGAAAAGATGAGATTGGAAGTCTGATGAGCAATTACAACCGCATGGTTGCGAGAACAAATGAACTCATTCAGATTGTGTATAAGAATAAGATTAAAGAACAGGAGATGCTGGTGGAAAGACAGAATGCAGAACTGCTCGCGCTGCACAGCCAGATCAATCCGCATTTTCTGTTTAATGCGTTGGAGAGCATCCGCATGCACAGCCTGTTGAAAAACGAATATGAGACGGCAGACATGGTGGAAAAGCTGGCGCTGATGCAGCGTCAGTATGTGGAATGGGGAAACGACAGTGTCGAGATCCGCAGGGAAATGGAATTTGTGAGAGCGTATCTGGGGCTTCAGAAGTATCGGTTTGGAGAGCGGTTAAGTTACAGTCTTGAAGTGGAAGAGGATTGTTTGGACATTAAAATTCCCAAAATGACAGTTGTCACCTTTGTGGAAAATGCCTGTGTACATGGAATTGAGGCAAAGACAGCTCCCGGCTGGATTTTTGTGCGGATCTGCCAAAAGCAGAAGGCACTTTATCTGGAAGTGGAAGATACCGGATGCGGCATGGACGCCTCCCAGATGCAGGAATTAAAAGAGCGCATGCTAAACGCCAGTATTGATATGCTAAAGGATGGCGGAAGAGTGGGAATCATCAATGCATGTCTGCGGCTGAAAATGGTATTCGGGGAGCAGGTGGCATTTGATATAGAGGGGGAGCAGGGTGTCGGTACGACAGTGAGTATCCGGATGCCATTGTAGAGAAGGGAAGGAAAAAGATGGGGGAAGCATTGTTAAAGGTATTGCTCGTGGATGATGAGCCGTTTATATTACAGGGACTGAAGATACTGATTGACTGGGAGCAGGAGGGATTTGAAGTTGTTAAGACGGCGGCAAACGGAGAGGAAGCACTGGAATATCTGCGCGGGGAGCAGGTAGATCTCATTATTGCGGATATAAAAATGCCGGTCGTCACAGGACTGGAACTTCTGGAGAAAATCCGCGGGGAAAAGATTTCCGATGCACATTTTGTAATCCTGAGCGGATATGCAGATTTTGAGTATGCGAGAAAGGCGATCCGTTACGACTGCACAGATTATATTTTGAAACCGGTAGACCGGGAAGAATTGCTGAAGGTGCTGAATAAAGTCCAGGTATTGCGAAGGGCGGACAACCAGAAGAAGCAAAGCAGCCGGGAAATGGAGCAGGCGTATCTGTCCAGACATCTGATCGCATTGATTCAGGGAAAGTTTGACAGTGTGAATCTGGAGTATGTGAAGTCGCATATGGATGGGGCATCCGGTATACGGTATGTAGAGATTCAGATGGATGATGACGGCAGAGCCGAGGAAATATCAGATAAGGAAAAACGGGGCTTTCAGCGGCAGCTGTACCAGTATTGTATTGAGTTCCTGGGACCCCATGCATCACATTGTGTCTTTGATGTCTCAACGCATGAGAAGATTTATGACATTGGGTTATTGTATTGTGATGCGTTTGCTAAGGAGCAGGGGATTGATGGGAAAACATATCTGAACCGGTTTCTTGAGTATCTGATTGCTAACATGCACCAGCCGGTCATCATGCTTGTAGGGAAAAAGGTGCAGGATATCAGCAACATTGCCAGATCTTATGGAAATGCGTGTATGCTCCGGTCTTTTCAGGGATTCCGCGCAAAAAAGCCGATCTATTACTATGAGGAGGAAGTGCAGGTTACTTCCGAAGGAATTGTTTTATGCAAGAGCAGTCTGGATCGTCTGTTAAAATCTGTGGAGCAGAACAACCATGTAGAGATACGGAGTGCGATTGAGCAGTTTTACGGGGAGATGATAAGCAGGGAAATGACCGGTGAGACGATGAATCTGAACATCAATTATCTTCTGTTTCAGCTGATCCATCTGGCGAGTGAGCAGGATGATGGGGTAAATCAGGAAGAGATTCTGCGCCTGATCAGTGAGAGCAGCTTTGAAAAGGGGGTAATGCGCGGCAGCAAGGCGCATCTGACCCGGTTTGCATGTGAATACGGTGACTATCTGTTGCAGCTTCGCAAAAATGTATCCAGAGGAGTGCTAGGAGAGATTGAGCGTGAGATCCGGGAAAACTATGCAAAGAATATCACATTAAAGAGCCTGAGTGAAAAATATTACGTCAACAGCGCATATCTGGGACAGCTGTTCCGTAAGAAAAACGGGCAGTCATTCAAAGATTATCTGAATAATTACAGAATGGAACGGGCAGCGGATCTGCTGTTACATACCGATAAGAAGATTGTCGAGATTGCGGAGGAAGTCGGGTATCATGATCTTGATTATTTTGTGAACCGTTTTATTCTGGTAAAAGGCTGTACACCGGCGAAGTTCCGGCGTGAGGCATAAAGGAAATACGGCAAGTTCAAAAGCAGGGCAAAGTATGGAAATAAGAACCTATACTTTGCCCTGCTTTTATCTATACTTCCTCCAATTGTCTGAATCTGCCAGAAAGGTAAAATAGTATTATCAAATAGGGAGGTAGTTACAAGATGAAGAGAAGGAAACTTATCAGTGTATTGCTGGCAGCCACAATGATGGCAGCCATGTTTGCCGGATGCGGGAGTGATGCGGCATCGACAGACGCAAAGGAAAACGCAGACGGTGCAGACAGCACGGAAGCCGGTGGGGTAAAAGAATTTACGGCTTTTTTTGCAGTTCCCGGTTCAGAGATCAATGACGACAATGAGATTCAGCAGATCATTGCCGATAAGACCGGCGTGAAAGTGAAGGAAACATGGCTGACCGGACAGACGGCAGAGGAAGCTGTCGGCATGATGATCACCGGTGGTGAGCTGCCGGACTTTATCTGCGGGGGAAGCGGACAGTCACAGCTCTATGATGCAGACGTTCTGGTAGCACTCGATGATTATCTGGATGATTATCCGAATATCAAAAACTTCTTTACACAGCAGCAGTGGGATCAGCTTCGCCAGGACGACGGACATATCTACTGGATACCGCAGTTCAGCAATATCAAGGGAGAAGAGAAGGTTTGTACACACAACGATGAGGCATTCTGGATTCAGGCCAGGGTATTAAAATGGGCGGATTATCCGGAGATCCGTACCATGGATCAGTATTTTGATCTGATTGAGAGATATAATGAGGCAAATCCGACCATGGAAGACGGAACAGAGAACATTCCGTATACGATTCTCTGCGATGACTGGAGATATTTCTGCCTTGAGAATGCGCCGCAGTTTCTGGATGGATATCCAAACGACGGCTCCTGTATCGTAGATCCGGAGACATTGACGGTGATCGATTATAATACGACGGATACCGCAGTAAAGTATTTCCAGAAATTGAATGAAGAATATCAGAAGGGAATTGTAGATCCGGAATCCTTTACACAGACCTATGATGAGTATATTGCCAAACTGTCAACCGGACGTGTACTTGGCATGATTGACCAGTGGTGGGATTTTGCTTACACTGCGGGAGATGCAATCAAGCAGGCAGGGCTGGATGCACAGGGATGCGATTACATTCCGCTTCCGATTACCATTGATGAGAGTGTGGAAAATCAGTGGCATTGTTCCGGTGGTGTATTGAATGTATCGGATGGGCTTGCCATTACCACAAGCTGTGAGGATGTGGAAGGTGCGCTGCAGTTCGTAGATGATCTTCTCACACAGGATATTCACAACCTGCGTTTCTGGGGAGTGGAAGGCGTTGATTACAACGTGGATGAAAACGGGGAATTCTATCGTACGGAGGAGCAGAGAACCAGAGGAGTAGATACTGCTTACAAAGCATCCCATACCTGTACCTATTCTTATTTCCCGCAGTATTCCGGCACCAGTGATGACGGAATCAATGCGAACAAGCCGGATGGTCAGGCAAATGAATTCTTTGACGGATTAAATGATGATGTAAAGGAAGCATTTTCCGCTTATGGTGCAGAGACGTATGTGGATATGATCGGAACAAACGAGGCTCCGGGTGCATGGTACCCAATGTGGTCTTATTCAAACAGCTTCACCACGGACACGGAAGGCGGTATGGCATGGAATAAGATCGGCGAGATCAAGCATGAATACCTTCCGCAGGTTGTAATGGCAAAGGATTTTGACGCAGCCTGGGCAGAGTACATGGAAGCATACAACAGCTGTGATCCGGAAGCGTTTATCGGTGAGTTACAGACAGAACTTGATAAGAGAATGGAAGAAGCAGCGAAATACGAATAGCACATAAAATGAAATTGGAAACAGGCAGATGCAAGGAAGATTTCATCTGCCTGTTTTTTAAGGAGTGGGATATGGCTTTGACGAAAACAAGATCAAAAGAAAAAGAAAATCAGTATAAGGCAAAGATCACCTGGAAAGAAGTAAAGAGGCAGAAAGTTCTGCTGTTCTGGAGCGCTGTGATGGTAATCTACGGTATTATTTTTTGTTACCTTCCGCTGACAGGGTGGGCAATGGCGTTTCAGAATTATAAGCCGAAGCTTGGAATTCTTCACTCTGAGTTTGTGGGATTGCAGAAATTCCAGACCTTATTTTCCGATATGACGTTTATCCGCGTGATCCGGAACACACTTGCGATGGGCGTGATCAATCTGGTTGTGACATTTGTGACGGCGATTGCATTTGCGATTCTCTTAAACGAGATAAAATCACGCGGGGGGAAAAAAGTAGTGCAGACCATTTCTTATCTGCCACATTTCCTATCCTGGATCATTGTAACGGGAATCCTGCATGATATGCTTTCGGGAAGCGGAATTGTCAATGAGATATTGATGAATCTGCATGTGATTACGCAGCCGATCAATTTTTTCGCACATCCGAACTATTTCTGGCCGATTGTTGCATTTGCCAATGTGTGGAAGGAGACAGGATGGAATGCCATCATTTATCTGGCTGCCATTACATCCATTGATCCGTCCCTGTATGAAGCGGCGTCCATTGACGGAGCAGGAAGATGGGCTAAAATCAAATATGTAACACTTCCGGGAATCAAACCGACGATTATGATTCTTCTTTTGATGAACGTGGGAAATGTGCTGAATGCCGGATTTGAGATTCAGTACCTTCTGGGAAACGGACTGGTGCAGAAAGTGTCTCAGACGATTGATATCTATGTACTCAAATGGGGTATCAGTCAGGGAGATTATTCCATTGGTACAGCTGCAGGTATCTTTAAGAGTGCGGTAAGTATCATTCTGATTGTCATTGCAAACCAGATTGCAAAGCGCAACGGAGAAGAAAGGTTATTCTAAGGAGGGTGATATCATGCAACAGCTGGCAGGAGCAAATAAAAAAAGAAAGAGAACAGGATCCTTTGATGCATTTCCCATTGTGAACGGAATTATTATGCTTGTGATTGTTGTAATCACATTATATCCGGTGCTGAATACGCTGGCAATTTCATTAAACGATGGCACGGATGCATTGCGCGGCGGAATTTATCTGTGGCCGAGAAAATTTACATGGAAAAATTATATCACGGTATTGCAAAAAGATAATCTGATTACCGGTGCATATGTCACGGTTGCGCGAACAATTATCGGAACGGTGCTGGCACTGGCTGCAAACGCGATTCTGGCGTTTGTTGTCAGCAGAAAAAGATTTCTGTTTAAGAGAAGCCTTTCCCTGTTCTGGGTCATTACAATGTATGTGAATGGAGGAATGATTCCGACATTCCTGCTTTACAAAGGACTCGGTCTTACCAACAGTTTCTGGGTGTATGTAATTCCGGGCATGGTGAGTGCGTTTAATATGTTGGTAATCCGCACCTACATGAATGGTATACCGGACAGTCTGGAAGAATCCGCACAGTTAGACGGTGCCGGATATACGACAATTTTTCTAAAGATTTACTGTCCGCTCTGCAAGCCGGTATTTGCGACGGTGGCATTGTTCGTTGCAGTCGGACAATGGAATTCCTGGTTTGATGCCATGCTGTACAACCGCATGAATTCCGATCTGACGACGCTGCAGTACGAGCTGATGAAGCTGCTGTCATCCGTCACGAATCAGGGAACTTCGGCAGAAGCCATGAAGAATGCGGTGGGAACCGTCACGCCGACGTCGGTCCGCTCTGCGGCAACGATACTCACGATGCTGCCGATTATCTGCATCTATCCGTTTTTGCAGAAATATTTTGTCACAGGACTTACACTTGGCGGCGTAAAAGAATAATTCCATATAAAAGCGAAGGAGCGTATGCAATCCCATCTTGCCGGTGTCCCTTAAAAACAGTATAATTGACTGGAAAAGAGGGAAAACAGATGAAAAAGAGACTGGCAGAAGGAATGACCTTAATGGTACTGCTTCTGGTGCTGTGGAACATGGCGGCACACACAGACCGCATGGCAGAAGCGCAGATAAAGCATTTTACGGCTTTTTTTCCGACGGAGGGAAACAGCCTTGAATATGGAAATATCATGAAAGCGAAGATTGCAGAGGTGACAGGAGCAGAGTGTGAAGAACTCTGGCTGTCCGGTCAGACCAAGGAGCAGGCGCTCAATTCATACATTGCCAGCGGCAGATATCCGGACTTCATACAGGGGGAAAAAAACTTATACGAAGCAGAGGCATTGATTCCGATTGATGAGTACTGGGAGGAATATCCCAATATCCGGCAATACATGACGAATGAGCAGTGGGATATGCTGCGCCAGGAAGACGGACACATTTACTGGATTCCACAATTTGGGGTGACAAATGGAAAAAGCAGCGATGTGATCCATGACGGGGAAGCATTCTGGATTCAGACGAGGGTTTTAAAATGGGCAGGATATCCGGAAGTTCATACGGTAGAGCAATATTTCGATCTGCTGGAGGCTTATGTGAATGCCAATCCCATGATGGAGAACGGAACCAGGAATATCCCATTTACGGTTCTTAGCGATGACTGGAGATATTTCTGCCTGGAGAATGTGCCGCAGTTTCTGGATGGATATCCCAATGACGGCTGCTGCATGGTCGATCCGCAGACCTTTCAGGTGATGGATTACAACACGACAGAGACGGCGCGGGCTTATTTTGAAAAATTAAATGAAGAATATCGTAAGGGAATACTGGATGCGGAGGCGTTCACAAACAGCTATGAAGAGTATCTGAATAAGCTGTCCACCGGAGCGGTCCTTGGAATGGTGGATCAGTGGTGGCAGTTTTACTATGCGATTTATCCGGCATATGACAGACAGAAATTGAGTGAGCAGGGATGCGATTATGTACCGCTTCCGATTACGATGCAGGAGGGGGTGGAGAACCAGTGGCATGTCGAGAGAGCGGCATCTATCGATACGTCCTCCGGCCTGTCGGTTACGGTCTCGTGTGAAGACATAGACGGTGCCTTGCAGTTTGTGAATGATCTTTTAAAGCCGGAGGTGGAGATTCTGCGTTTCTGGGGGCAGGAAGGAACGGACTATTGCGTGGATGAGGAAGGGGTTTTCTATCTGACGAAGGAACAGTCAAAGCGTTTTTCGGATGATCTGCTGGCATCGGACTATTTCTGCTATTACTCGTATTTCCCGCGTTGGGAGGGAATGCTTCCGGATGGGAAAAATGCTTTTTCACTGGAATACCAGCCGGCAGAATTTTTAAAAAGCCAGCCGGGGGATGTCCAGAAATGTCTCAGGGCGTATGGCTGTGAAAGCTATGTGGATATGATTGGGAATCATAAGGCACCGGGAAACTGGTATCCGATGTATTCTTACGCTACATCGCTTTCTGATGCCACAGAAGCAGGAATGGTATATGAGCAGATCAATGAGATCAAGCACGAGTGGCTTCCGCGGGTTATTATGGCAGAGGATTTTGATACAGCCTGGCAGGAATACATGGATGCATACAATGCCTGCAGTCCACAGATTTTGATGGAGGATCTGCAGCAGGAAGTGATGCGCCGCATCTGCCGGTAGAACCTTTCATTCTATACGATATTCTCACAGAAGATCTTATAGAATGGGAGGTTTTTTTATGGGGACAGAACTTAACCAGGCGCTGGTGCAGCAGGCACTTTCGTTTGCGCCGGAGATAACGGAAGAACGGCAGGCGGTGAAGGTGTGGGAAGATGGGACGGTAGAATTCTATCTGTATGCACCGACGGCTGAGACGGTGGAAGTGGCGGGTGTGGGAGGTTATTTTGATGCGGCGCCGCTTGCACTCCTGCCGGATGGAAACGGAGGGTTTTACAGGAAGATAGAGAACTTCCCGCGAGGAATGCACTATTATCACTGGTTTGTGGACGGAGTGAAACTGTTTCATCCGAAAGCCGGTTTTTCTTATGGCTGCTTTGAGACAATCAACACATTTGAGGTGCCGGAGCGCGGAGCAGAATTTTACTATCTGAAAGAGGTACCGCATGGAACGGTGCATCTGGCAAAGTACGCATCCGGTGTAAACGGTCACCTGAAAGAATGTTATGTATACACGCCTTATGGAAGCCAGAAAGATCCCAGCCGGCGGTATCCGGTCTTATATTTACAGCATGGTGTCGGTGAAAATGAGACGGGATGGATCTGGCAGGGGAAGCTGAATTACATCATGGACAATCTGATCGCGGAGCATAAATGCAGGGAAATGATCGTGGTGATGAGCTGTGATTATGCGTTTATCGAGGGTGAGGAGGCAGTTTTCTTTCCCGGGGATTTTGACAGAGAGCTGATGGAGGATCTGATTCCTTATGTGGAAACACATTTTCCGGTAAAACGGGGCAGAAATTACCGGGCACTGGCAGGTCTTTCACTGGGGTCTGCACTGGCGGCAAGAAGTGTATGCAGGCACCGGGATAAATTTTCGGCACTTGGAATGTTTTCCGGGGTATCGCTTTATGACGCAGAGAGGATCTGCACGGATGAGGCAGAAAAACCGGATGTTGTGTTTTTCTCCTGCGGGAGCAGGGAAGAGGAGATTTCGCGCGGAATAGAGGATATCTGTAAAAAAATGCGCGAATCAGAAACGCTTTGCGTAAAGAAAGTATATGAAGGCTATCATGAATGGCATGTCTGGAGAAAGAGTCTGAGAGATTTTGTGCCGCTTCTGTTTTGTGGCGCAGAGACTGTGGAAGAAACAGCATCTGCATGCTGCATGGAGCGCCGCCTGGATGAAAAACAGCTGTCCGTCCAGAGCATGGAGGAGCAGATGCTCTTTTTTGATCCGGTACACCGGCAGATCCGGTTTGAAACGGATGCGCAGGGGAGACCGGCAGGGAAATATCCAAAGACCATACCGGGCGTAAAAGTGTGCAGTGACGGCACGGCAGAATTCTATCTGGAGGCACCCGGTGCGGCTCGTGTGGATGTCCGGCTTAAGGAGAAGCATGAGATTTTGGCTGCGTTAACGGAGCAGCAGCCAGGAATATGGCGAGGAAAAATAGGAGGACTTTCTGCCGGCTATCATGAGGTACATTTTATCGTCAACGGCGTGGAGACGATTCATCCGGAAGTTCCGGCAGGGTATGCCGGATATAACGGACAGGGCAGTTTTGCATGCAATTATTTTGAGATTCCGGAACCGGAGTTCTGTTATCCGCAGCTGGCGAATGTGCCGCATGGCATGCTTCATATGGAATGGTACCGGGAGGAAGAAAATGGCGGATACCGCCTGTGTTATGTGTATACACCGGCAGGATATGAGAAGCATGCAAAACAGAGGTATCCTGTTCTTATTGTGGAGAGCTTTCGGTGGGAGAGCGAATGTGTGTGGATTCATCAGGGAAAAATCGCCAACATGGCTGACCGGCTTATCGCAGAGGGAAAAATGACGGAAATGATTCTTGTGATGCAGAAGTGCAGCAAGCGGAAAGAAGCGAGGATTCCGGAGGAGATCATTCAAAAATACCGTGTGATACCGGGAGAAGAGCATCGGGCGATGATAAAGGCACAGGATGGATCTGACTGGACATCCCGCAGACATCAGCTGGCAGAGCAGCTGAAGAACTCTTTCCGGTAAGGAGAAGGATTGAAAATATGGAAGAGATTATATTTTGGATGGAAGAGGCGGCAGATTCCGGGGTAAAGAAGATAGCGGATAAAGTTGCCGGCGATGTGGAGCTGGTAACGGACAGACGCCCGCGGGTGCTGTACGGCACATCACAGGAAGAACTTGCGGATGTGGCAGAACGGGCAGAGACTGTGATTGTTCCGGCTACGGTTGGAAAAAGCAGACTTCTGGAGCAGATGGAGGAAGAAAAGAGAATCGGTCTGGAACAGATCCGGGGAAAACGGGAGTGTTATGGCTGGTTTTTCCTGAATGATCCAGAATGGCACGGAACACAGATTCTTCTGATTGCAGGGAGCGATAAGCGTGGAACGATCTACGGACTGTTTCATCTGTCAGAACTTCTGGGCGTATCTCCGTTTGTCGACTGGTGTGGTATCAGGCCGCCTCACCGTGAGCATGTGGGACTTCGTGCATCGATGGCGTGTGTGGCGGGAGAGCCGTCTGTAAGATACCGCGGTTTTTTTATCAATGATGAATGGCCGGCATTTGGAACATGGTGCAACCGGCGCTTTGGGGGATTTGGGACTTCGGTTTATGAGCATGTGTTTGAACTGCTGCTAAGGCTCAAAGGGAACTATCTGTGGCCGGCGATGTGGAGCGCTAGATTTGGGGATGACGGCCCGGGACTTGCAAACGCAAAGCTGGCAGACGAATACGGAATCATTATGGGAATGTCGCATCATGAGCCGTGTCTGAGACAGGGGGAGGAGTATAAGTACCTGCGCGGAAAAGATTCGGTATATGGCGATGCATGGAATTTCCGGACGAACCGGGAAGGCATCATCCGGTTCTGGAAAGACGGACTGCTTCGGAGAGGAAAATTTGAAAATGTGATTACCCTGGGCATGCGTGGAGAGGCGGATACGGCAATTCTCGGAGAAAAAGCAACATTGGAAGACAATATTGAACTGCTGCGCGATGTGCTAAAAACGCAGAATGAGCTGATCCGGGAGTGTGTGGATGAGGACGTAAAGCGTGTCCCGAGAATGCTTGCTCTCTACAAGGAAGTGGAAGCATTTTTTTATGGAAATGATCAGACGGCGGGGCTGATGGGATCGGAAGAACTGGAAGATGTTATTTTACTGCTGTGTGATGACAACTATGGAAACCTCAGGACACTGCCGACAAAGGAGATGAGGACGCATAAGGGCGGATATGGGATGTACTATCATCTGGACTATCACGGCTGGCCCATTTCCTATGAATGGATCAACAGTTCGTACCTTCCGAAAATCTGGGAACAGATGACAACGGCATATGAATTCGGGGTGCGGGAACTTTGGATTGTCAATGTGGGGGATATTGCAACGCAGGAGTTCCCACTGTCGTATTTTCTGGATATGGCATATGATTTTGGACGTTGGGGAAGTGGTGCCGTCAATCAGACCGCAGAGTATACCAGACAGTGGACGAGGCAGCAGTTTGGAAGCTTTACGGAGGAAATACAGGAACAGATTGCGGACGTTCTGCAGGGATATACCAGATTGATACAAAAGAGAAGACCTGAGGCAATGCGTGCAATGGTGTATCACCCGGTGCATGGAAGAGAAACGCAGGATACACTGGAGGAGATTAAACGGATACTTACGGAAGCGGAGCGTGTGTATGCGTGGGTGAAGGAACATGCGCCGGAATACGAAGCGGCGTTTGTGGCGCTCATCTATTACCCTGCGGCAGGAACACTGAATCTGACCAGGATGCATCTTCTGGCAGGGATGAATCAATACCTGGCAAAGCTTGGAGCACTTCACGCGAATGATTACGGGGATGCGGTAGAACAGTGTCTGAAGCGTGACCGGGAACTGGTGACGGTATATCATCAGATGGATCACGGGCGCTGGGATGGCATGGGAGCATCGGAGCATATCGGATTTGTGCACTGGAATGAGGATGAATGTTTAAACCCTGTGATTCACCGGGTACTGCCCGCGGATAAACCGAGACTGGTTGTGACAGTGGATCAGACGATGCAGCATGCAGAGGGAAGCCCGTGGCTTACGGAATCCATGAAACTGCCGGATTTTTTAGACCCTGCGTGCAGGAGCGCCGGGATCACCCTGTATGGGCTGAGTGAATGTGAGGCTGCATACGAGGTCACAGAAAAACCGGAATGGCTTTCGGTGTGGCCGATGCAGGGCGTGCTGGACGGGAAAAAGCACAATTATGAAAAGCTGGAACTTGTAATAAACCGGGAGCGTTGGGCAATGAACCGGGATGGAAATACAGGTACGTCTGCTTGTGGAGTGCTTGAAATAAAAACGCCTTCCGGCTGCTGCCGGATCGAGATACCGGTATGTGAAAATCTGCCGGAAGTACCGGAAGGTACCTTTGTGGATACGGCAGGTTATATTGTGATGGAGGCAGAGCATTATGCAGACCGGAAGGATGGATATGCAGCGGATGGTAAGCGGGAAGGAAAAAACGAAAAGGTACGGTTTCAATGCATCAGGGACTATGGAAAAACGCGGTCTGCCATGAAAGCATTTCCGGTCACAGCGTATGGTGTGCCGGGAGAAAATGCACCGTATCTGGAGTATCATTTCTGGGTATCAAAGCCCGGCGGGTATGTACTTACGCTTTATATGCAGCCCTCCAATCCGGTGGCGAACGATCAGAAACTCTGCTACGGTGTGCAGAATAACGGTGGTGAGATCCGGATTTATAACGCGGTACCTGAGGGATACCGGATCGGAGATCAGGGAGAGTTCTGGGCAAAAGGTGTATTAGACCAGATACGCAGACAGGAGATTCCGGTTTCATGCAGAAGTGGTATCAACCGTCTGCGCATTTATTCCGTCACACCTGGGTTTGTTCTGGAAAAGCTGTTGATCCGCCCGGAAGGAACGGATGTCCTGGAAAGTTATCTGGGACCCAAAGAGACGTATCACACATAAAGGAAAGAGGAGAAAAGGAGTAGAACGATGGCGGGAGCATTTGAGACGGGAAAGTATCGCAATGTGTTTGCAGAGTACGGGTATCCGGAAGCGGAGATTCAGAGAAGAGTGGAGCAGACATTTGAGACAATTTTTTATGGTAATGAGGAGGAGCGTTTCTATCATGAGGTGGGAGCCGACATGGCATACATAGAGGATACGGGAAACCATGATGTGCGCACAGAGGGAATGTCCTATGGAATGATGGCATGTGTGCAGATGAACCGCAGGGAAGAGTTTGACCGGCTGTGGAAATGGACCCGGACATATATGTACATCGAGGATGGACCATGTAAGAATTATTTTGCGTGGTCCTGTGCAACAGATGGCAGTAAAAATGCGGAAGGTCCGGCTCCCGACGGAGAAGAATATTTTGCCATGGCACTGTTTTTTGCGGCAGACCGCTGGGGAAATGGAACCGGAATATTCCACTATGCAGATGAGGCGCGGGCAATTCTGCGGGAATGCATCCACAAGGGAGAGCCGGGGCATCCGGGGGAACCGATGTGGGACACATCCAGGCATCTGATCAAGTTTATTACAAATTGTAATTTCAGCGATCCGTCCTACCATCTGCCCCATTTTTATGAATTATTTGCCAGATGGGCGGACGAAGATGACCGGGAGTTCTGGAGAGACGCGGCAGAAGCGAGCAGAGCGTATCTGCATCTGGCATGTCATCCGGACACCGGTTTGTCGGCGGAGTATGCGGAGTATGACGGGACTCCGCATGAGGGACATCAGGAGATTTTCGGCAGGCATGACTGGTATTACAGTGATGCGTACCGGACGATTGCGAATATTGCCATGGACTGGCTGTGGTTTGGGAGAGATCCCTGGCAGCAGGAGATTGCGGGAAAATTACAGAGCTTTTACTGCGAAAAGCAGAGCGGACACTGGGATGGTGTGTTTCTGACGGACGGCACGCTTCTTAGAGAGCGGGCGCTGCACCCGGTTGCGGTGATAGCGGTAAATGCAGAGGCTTCGCTGGCTGCGAAGGGAGAAAATGCAAAGGAGTGCATCAGAAGGTTCTGGGAGACGCCGCTTCGGACAGGGGAACGCCGTTATTACGACAATTTCCTGTATCTGTTTGCCATGCTGGCACTGTCCGGGAATTATCGTATTTACTGAATAAAGTTAGGTCATGAATCTGATATTTTAATGTCGTATCTGGTATTCTGATTTTCAAAGGAAGGTTATATTTAATGTAGAAAACCTTAGAAAATCAAAACAGGAGAAAGCATATATGAAATATGGATATTTTGACGAGACGAAGAAAGAGTATGTAATTACAAGACCGGATACACCGGCACCGTGGGTTAATTATCTCGGTTCCCCGGAATATGGCGCGATTATTTCAAACAATGCAGGCGGATACAGTTTTGCAAAATCCGGAGCTAACGGAAGAATTTTAAGATACATCTTTAACCAGTTTGACGAACCCGGAAGATATATTTATATCAGGGATAATAAAAGCAAAGACTACTGGTCGGCTTCCTGGCAGCCGGTGGGAAAGGATCTGAAAACTTACCGGAGTGAATGCCGCCATGGAACTGCTTATACAAAAATGCAGGCGGATTACAGCGGTATTCACTCAGAAGTGAGATATTATGTGCCGCTAGACCGGGCGTATGAGGTGTGGAATGTATGCATTGCCAACACATCTGCAGAAGAAAGAGAACTGACGGTTACCGGGTACGCTGAATTTACAAACAACAGCAACTATGAGCAGGATCAGGTGAATTTACAGTATTCGCAGTTTATTACGCGCACGGTTTTCTGTGGGGATCATGTGCGGCAGATGATTCATGCGAATCTGGATCAGATCGAGGAAGGCAGCGATGTCGATGATAAAATCGTTGTCAGCCGTTTCTTTGCACTGAAGGGAGCAAAAGTGACATCCTGGTGCGGCGACAGAGAGAAGTTCCTCGGAAGATATCACGGATATGGCAATCCGGCAGGTGTGGCAGAGGGAACATTGTGTAACGAGGGAAATGAGAACGGCAACAGCTGCGGAGCACTCAGTACGGTGGTGCGGCTTGCACCGGGAGAGCACTGTGAGTTCGCATTTCTGGTTGGAATGAAAGAGGAACCTGAGGTGGCAGAGATTTTGGCCTCCTATGCGCTGCCGGAGCAGGTCTGTGGAAAGGAATTGCAGCAGCTGACCGATTACTGGCATGGAAAGCTTGCACATTTTCAGATAAAGACACCGAGTGAAGAATTCAATGCCATGATAAATACATGGAACGCCTATAACTGCTTTATGACATTTATCTGGTCGCGTGCAGCGTCGTTTGTCTACTGTGGACTGCGCAATGGATACGGTTATCGTGATACGGTACAGGATATACAGGGAGTCATTCACCTTGCACCGGAGATGGCAGTTGAAAAAATCAGGTTTATGCTTTCCGCACAGGTGGATAATGGAGGCGGACTGCCACTGGTAAAGTTTACACACAATCCGGGACATGAAGATACGCCGGATGATGCATCTTATGTAAAGGAGACCGGGCATCCGGCATATCGTGCAGACGATGCGCTCTGGCTGTTTCCGACCGTCTACAAGTATATAGCGGAGACCGGACATCTGGAATTTATGGATGAAGTGATTCCGTATGCAAACCGGGGAGAGGCGACTGTTTACGAGCATCTGAAGCGTGCCATCGATTTTTCCATGAACCATCTGGGAAAACACGGTATGCCGGCGGGGCTGTATGCCGACTGGAATGACTGCTTAAGACTGGGCAAAGAAGGGGAATCCACATTTGTTGCCATGCAGCTTTATTATGCGATGAATATATTGCGAAAGTTTGCAGAATACAAGCAGGATAAAGAAACGGCTGCCTATCTTGATGAAAAGCAGGAGGAACTGGGGAAATTGCTGCAGGAACTCTGCTGGAATGAGGACCGTTTTATCCGTGGATTTACAGAAGCAGGCGAAGTGATCGGAAAGCGCACGGATCCGGAGGCAAATATGTGGCTGAACCCGCAGAGCTGGGCGGTGATCAGCGGGCTGGCAAAAGCGGATCAGGCGGATATGGCGCTTGAGAGGGTATATGAGAAATTAAACACGCCGTATGGTGCAATATTGATGGACCCGCCGTATCATGCGCACGCCTTTGACGGAGCACTGGCTGTCATCTATAATCCGGGTGCAAAAGAAAATGCAGGTATTTTCTCACAGTCGCAGGGATGGATTATCCTGGCGGAGGCATTGCGGGGACATGGAGACAGAGCATTTACTTATTTTATGGAAAATGCACCGGCTGCACAGAATGACCGTGCACAGATCCGCGTGATTGAACCTTATTGCTATGGACAGTTCACGGAAGGAAAGGCAAGTCCGAATTTCGGAAGGTCACATGTGCACTGGCTCACGGGAACTGCTTCCACGGTTATGGTCGGCTGTGTGGAGGGAATTCTGGGTATGCGTCCGGATTTCTATGGACTGCATCTTACGCCTGCAATTCCGCATGAATGGGAGGAGTTTGAAGTAAATAAAGTTTTCAGAGGCTGCCAGTTACATATTGTTGTGAAAAATCCGGGACATGTGCAGTCGGGATGCGACAGACTACTTGTAAATGGAGTCAGGATGCAGGGAGATTATATTCCGCAGGAAGTATTGAAAAAGCAGACAGAAATCGTATTGTATATGTCATAAGATGGGAGGAAAGATTCGTGGGAAAGATAGAGTTTTTGGATCAGCAGGGAAGCTTTCGGGTGTATCAGCCGGAAGACTACAGTGGATTGTATTTTCCTCTTGCAGGAGACGGTGGGTTAAAATCCTGCATTACACCGACACTCGGCGGCGACAGCAAAAGGGATCAGAACCATTTCCTGATGGAGCCGGTCAGTATTGAAAATCTCCATAACAATAAAAATACAAGAAATTTCTGGTGCCGTATCAAAAACCGGGGATACTGGTCAGCCTGCGGTTCGTCGGCAGAGGCAGAATTTCTGCGGTTTACCGGAGAACAGGAGAAAAGCGTACTGGAAGCCGGATTTATGTGGCAGAAACTGACGCGGACATCCGCAGTCCATGGACTAAAAGCAGAGATTACTTCTTTTGTTACGGTAGACGGAGCGATGGAAGTGATGATGACGGAACTTACCAATATAACAGAGGAACCGCTTGAAATGACACCGATTGCAGTGATGCCGGTCTATGGAAGAAGTGCGGACAATATCAGGGATCACCGCCATGTGACTTCCCTGCTGCACCGGATCTGTACCACGGATTATGGGGTGGAGGTGACGCCTGCGATGTCGTTTGATGAGCGGGGGCATCAGAAGAATCATACAACGTATTTTGTATATGGTTCCACCGGAGAGGGAGAGGCACCGGCAGCTTTTTACCCGACCGTCGGGGAGTTTATCGGGGAGGGAGGTTCCTATCTCATACCGGAGGCAGTCCGGACAGAAAAGCCGGGAGCTGTGGCAGGAAGTAAGGCAGAGGGAAAAGAAGCAGTGGGAGCTCTTAAATTTGCGGAGATTTTATTAAAACCACATGAGACAGTCTGCTATCTGACTCTGGGCGGAATGACCGACGAGAGATCACAGATTGAACCTCTTACAGCATCTCTCAGACAAAGAAGCCAGGTAAAGGAAGCTTATGATGAAGTAAAACGGTACTGGACAAAGAAAGTAAACATCACATTTAAAACGGGTAATCCGGATGCAGACAATTATCTTAAGTGGATTACGTTCCAGCCAATTCTGCGGAGAATTTACGGCTGTTCGTTCCTGCCGTATCATGATTACGGAAAAGGAGGACGTGGCTGGCGGGATCTGTGGCAGGATTGTCTGGCATTGCTTCTCATGGACCCTTCCGCAGTCCGGCAGATGATCGTCGACAATTACGGCGGTGTCCGGGTGGACGGAACCAATGCCACAATTATCGGAAATGCGCAGGGGGAGTTTATTGCGGACCGGAATCATATTACCCGTGTGTGGATGGATCATGCGTTCTGGCCGTTTGTGACGACAAAATTTTATATTGACCAGACAGGAGATCTCGAGATTCTTTTTGAGAAGGTTCCGTATTTTAAGGATCTGCAGTCCAAAAGAGGCACAGATCACGATACCGGATGGGACGAGACATATGGAAAATGCCAGCGCACAGAGGGTGGCGTCGTCTATTTCGGAAGTGTACTGGAACATCTGCTTCTTCAGAATCTCTGTGCATTCTACGATGTCGGTGCGCACAATGAGATGCGGCTGCACGGGGCAGACTGGAATGACGCGCTGGATATGGCATGGGAAAATGGAGAAAGCGTGGCATTTACAAGTGCTTATGCGGGAAATTTAAAAGAGATTGCGCACTGTATCCGGCTGTTAGAGCAGGAGACCGGCTGTAAGCGTTTTGAGATTGCAGAAGAGATGGGAATGCTGTTTGCAGGTGGCAGGGAGCTGTATGAGAATGTGGAAAAGAAACGAGGGATACTGGACGCCTATCTGGAGAAATGTGCACATAATCTCAGTGGTCAGACCATGATCGTAAAAGCAGAGCAGATTTGCAGCAATCTGGAGGAAAAAGCAGACTGGCTGATGGAGCATATAAGGGTGCAGGAGTGGATTGCTGAGGATGAGGCACACGGATGGTTTAATGGCTATTATGACGATCATAAGAATCCGGTGGAGGGCTGTAAAGACGGAAAGGTACGGATGATGCTGACGAGTCAGGTTTTTGCGATTATGAGCGGCACGGCAACACCGGATCAGATCCGCAAAATCTGCCAGAGTGCCGATAAATATCTGTATGATGAGAAAGCGGGCGGCTACCGTCTGAATACGGATTTTGGTGAAGAAAAAATGGATCTGGGAAGAATGTTTGGATTTGCTTACGGGGAGAAGGAAAACGGAGCAGTATTTTCCCATATGGCTGTCATGTACGCCAATGCACTGTACCGGAGAGGATTTGCGCGGGAGGGAAATAAAGCCCTGCAGGCTCTTCTTAACGCGGCAATGAATTTTGACAACAGCAGGATGTATCCGGGACTGCCGGAATATTATGATCTGTCAGGAAGAGGCATGTATGCATACCTGACGGGTGCGGCAAGCTGGTATCTCCTTACGATGGTTACGGAAGTATTCGGCGTAAAGGGGGTCATGGGAGATCTGGTAATTGCGCCGGCATTCATGCCGGAACAGTTTGATGCGCAGGGAAATGCAGAAGTAAAGCTGATTTTTGCGGGAAAGAAATTCGACATCCGGTTCTCAAATCCGGAAAAGTGCGAGTGTAAAAAAGAGTGGATAAAAAGTGTCCTCTGCGATGAAAAGCAACTGGAACCGGAAGCGGGGGCAGCATATGCCGTGCGGATCAAAAAGGAGTGGATCAAACAGCTGAATGCAGAAAAAGAGCATGTCATAAAAATCCTGTTTGGAAGATAGGAAGCAGATAGTGGTCTTCACAGGAGGCATACACGGTTCTTCGGGGGTAAACAATATTGCAGGAAGCACAGCATGCCAGATTCCTGGAGAAAAGCAGCTGGAGCATTCGTCGGGAAAAAATGCGCGTATTTCTTCCAGCCAGAGCTTTGCAGCTGATTCCGTGTCTCTTCCACGTTTGGACACACTGGCGGGCACATGTCCGACACACCGGAGACAATGGGCGGACTTTCTGGCAGCACTAACTGTGCTCCCTCATAGACAATATTAAACCGCGCGAACCGAAACTCGCTGCTATCAGCTATTGAAATCAGGGCAGATAGCAGCTCAGACATCGGCTTCGCGCGGTTATGTTTTTTTCGGGAGCACAGGTAAGTGCTGCACAAAAGTCCTACAAATTGTCTCGCGGAGTGCGGACATGCCCCGCCGGAGTGCTCCAAACTTGGAAAGACACGGATCATCGCAGCTGCAAATCACGGCTGGTTAGAAATGCCGTATTTTTTGTACCGAATGCTCCGGCTGTCTTTCTCCGGGAATCGCAGGACATATACTCTCTGCAATATTGCTTACCGCCAAAGGGGAACCGTGCCTGTCTCCTCCGGCGGCTTCTTCGTGGGGAGTTACCACATGGATTTGTAATATTTATTGCGGTATTTTTTGGGAGTCATACCGGTAAAGTTCTCGAACGTCTGGATAAAGTGGCTCTGCGAAGAAAAGGAAAGGTAATTGGCAATGTCTATGATGGACTTGTCAGAGTAGCGCAGGAGATGCGTTGCCTTTTCTATTTTTTTCTCGCGGATATAGTCACTGATGGAAATGCCGAGGTTCTGCTTGAATACCCGGGAGAGATAGCTCTCGGATAATCCGGTATATTCTGCCAGCATGGCGACGGTAATGCGTTCTTTGATATGACTGTAAATATAATCCACACACTGTACGACCGGCTTGGATAAGATGGAACTTTTTTTCTGAAGAACCATCTTGCCGGTAAAGTCTTTAGCCATTTCATGGTGAAGATCCGCAATCTGCCGGACGGTTGTGCAGGTGTCCATTTTCAGAATGTAAAAGTCGCTCAGACGATAGGCCTGTTCCGGCTCCAAACCGCCGTCAATGCAGTAGCGTGTAAGCATGGCGGCAGTGACTACAAAATGATATTTTATGTTGGTAAGCGTATTGCGCGAGAGCACACCGGTTCCCTCCAGATGGATAAATGCATCCTCTTTGCAGTTGGCGACAACAGTTTCCATATCGCCTGTTTTGACTGCCGTATAAAAGGAATATTCCACGGTTGGCGGCCGGTGAAGGGTCTCAAGTTCACTGCTTTTTAATTCGGTCTCGTACCATTCTTCTGAAAAGGCCATTGGCTGTTTCCTCCGTAAAATAAGAATATGGTTATTATGACATGAATCTGATATTTTTACAATTGATTTAGTATATTCCAGTCATAAAATTCAGTACAATTCTATCTGTAATCAAGAAGACGGCAGACATTATAGGGAAAGGGTCTGACGTTGAAAAACTAAAATACAGGGAGGAATTGAAGTATGAAACAGCGGGTTATCAGCTTAATGCTGACAGTGGCTATGGGGGCTACTTTACTTGCAGGATGTGGAAGCAGTGCCACAGACAGTGCCAATGCCGGAGCAGACAGCGGCAAGGAGAGTGCAGCGGCTGCAGGCACAGAGTCGGACGAGAAAGATTTCAGTGGTGAGGGAAAGGTAATTAACATCTATTCCTGGAACGATGAGTTCCGTACACGTCTTGAGGCAGTATATCCGGAGGTGGAATCTACTTCCTCAGACGGAACGGTAACAACGCTGAAGGATGGAACAGAGATTCACTGGGTGATCAATCCGAATCAGGATGGTGTTTATCAGCAGAAGCTGGATGAAGCGCTTATGAATCAGGCAGATGCTGCGGCAGATGACAAGGTAGATATCTTCCTGTCCGAGACGGATTATGTATTTAAATATACCGATAAGGATGCGGATGTTGCCATGCCTCTGACAGATCTTGGAATTGATCCTGAGACGGATCTGGCGGATCAGTATGATTTTACGAGAACTACGGCTTCTGATTCTGACGGTGTGCAGAGAGGATCTACCTGGCAGTGCTGTCCGGGACTTTTAGTATACCGCCGCGATATTGCAAAGGATGTATTTGGAACAGATGATCCTGAGGCAGTCGGCGAGAAGGTGAAGGACTGGGCAACCATCAAGGACACCGCGGCAGAGTTAAAGGCAAAAGGATATTATACCTTTGCATCCTATGCGGATACGTTCCGTCTGTACGGCAACAGTATTGATGAATCCTGGGTTCAGCCGGGAGATACCACCGTCAAAGTAGATCAGAAAATCATTAACTGGGTGAATGATTCTAAGGAATGGCTGGATGCCGGTTATCTGGACAGCAACATCAAGGGTCAGTGGAATGATGACTGGAATAAGTCCATGGGCTCCCAGTCCAAGGTTTTTGCATTCCTGCTTCCGGCATGGGGCATTGACTTTGTGCTGAATCCGAACTGGGATGGAGAGTCCGGCAACTGGGCAGTTACGAACCCGCCACAGGAATATAACTGGGGTGGTTCCTACATCCATGCGGCAACAGGAACAGATAATGTAAAATATGCGAAGGATATTATTCTTGCAATGACAAGTAATCAGGACAACCTGTTAAAGATTTCACAGGATTACTCTGATTTCACGAATACGAAGTCCGGAATGGCAGAGGCAGCAAAGGATGATGCAGACTTCTCGTCAGAATTCCTTGGCGGACAGAATCCGTTTGTCTACTTTGCACCGGTAGCTGAGAATATCAAGATTGCTCCGTTATCTGCATACGATCAGGGATGCGTGGAACTGATTCAGAATTCGTTCAGCGATTATCTGCAGGGAAATGTAGATTTTGATAAGGCAAAGGCAAACTTTGAGACAGCAATCAAAGAGCGTTATCCGGATATCACAGAAGTTCAGTGGCCGGAATAAGACCATGACTGCGGAGCAATTTTGCTCCGCAGAACTATTATGGCAGAGAGGGCAAAGGAATGAAAAAAAAGAAAAAAAGTATCAGCTATGGAAAATGGGGACAGATATTTATTCTTCCGTTTTTTATTATCTATTTTATTTTTTCGCTGATTCCGTTGGCAGATACCGTCAGATACAGTTTTTATGAATATTACCGTTCCGGAATTAAGGAGGTCGGACCTAATTTCGTTGGAATGACAAATTATATCAGTCTGCTGAAATCCGATATGCTGGCATATGGAAAAAACACGCTGATTCTGTGGCTGATCGGTTTTATCCCGCAGATTGTGATCGCACTTGTTCTTGCGAGCTGGTTTACGGATGCCAGATTAAAGATACATCACAAACAATTTTTTAAGGTTGTCATTTATCTGCCCAATCTGATCATGGCATCTGCATTTGCACTTTTATTTTTTACACTGTTTTCCACGAGTGGACCGGTCAATTCCATTCTGATGTCTCTGGGATGGATCAATAGCCCGATTGATTTTATGGGATCTGTTTTTGGCACGCGTTCCTTGATTGGACTTATGAATTTCCTGATGTGGTTTGGCAATACGACGATTATGCTGATGGCAGCAATCATGGGAATCAGTGTGGAGGTATTTGAGGCCTGCGAGATCGATGGGTGCAACAGTCTGCAGAGATTTTTCTATATTACGCTTCCGATGATCCGGCCGATTCTTGCATATACACTGATTACCTCGATTATCGGCGGATTGCAGATGTTTGATGTGCCACAGATCTTAACGAACGGTCAGGGAAATCCGGACCGGACATCCATGACACTGATCATGTTCTTAAATAATCATTTAAAGAGCAAGAACTATGGTATGGCAGGAGCGTTATCTGTTTATCTGTTCATCATCAGTGCGATCTTATGTTTTATCGTGTATAAGATGACAAATGATAATGATCCGGACGGATCGAAGGCAGCGGCGAAAAAAGCTGCCAGAGAAGAAAGAAGAAGGAGGAGATAAAACATGAAATCAAAATCAGGAAACAGTTTGCGGAGTGTTCTGGCGCATATTGTGTTGATTGTACTGTCATTTATGTGTCTGTTCTTCTTCTATATTCTGATTATCAATGCAACCCGTTCTCATGCGGAGCTGCAAAAGGGGTTTTCGGCATTGCCGGGCACCCATCTGCTGGAAAATTTAAAGAATGTGGCAAATGACGGAAGCTTCCCGATGTTCCGCGGAATTATAAACAGTATCTGTATCTCGACTGCCTGTGCGGGTTTGTGTACTTACTTTTCCGCGTTGACGGCATATGGTCTGTATGCTTATGAATTTAAGACCAGAAAGATAGCATTTACCTTTATCATGGCAATTTTGGTCATGCCGACTCAGGTAACGGCAATGGGATTTTTGCGGCTGATCACGAAAATGGGGTTGTATGATACCTGGTATCCGCTCATTATTCCAAGCATCGCGTCGCCTGCGGTATTCTATTTTATGTACAGCTACCTGCAGTCATCACTGCCCCTGTCCTTAGTGGAGGCGGCAAGAATCGACGGCTCAGGCGAATTCAGGACGTTTAACTGTATTGTGCTGCCGATTATGAAGCCGGCGCTCGCGGTACAGGCGATTTTCACTTTTGTCGGTTCCTGGAATAACTACTTTGTTCCGGCACTGATTCTTCAGACCAAGAGCAAAATGACAGTGCCGATCTTAATTGCGACATTGCGTGGAGCAGACTATATGAACTTTGACATGGGAAAAGTTTACATGATGATTACGGTGGCGATTGTGCCGATCATTGTGGTATATCTTTTATTATCAAAATATATTATCGCCGGTGTGACACTTGGTGGAGTGAAAGAGTAAACACGATCTGGACAGAGAATCATATGGAAGAAAATTCTGTATGGTTCTTTCTGTCATTTTGAAGGGAAAAGCAGAGAATATGGAAAAAAGAGAATGGAGATATAGTGGAACCATAGAGGAAAGAACGTCCATCCGGGAGCAGGTGCATGATGTTCTGGCAAGAAAAGTGGCAGAAGAGGCAATGGTTTTATTAAAAAATGAATCGCTTCTGCCGCTGCCTTTGGATGTTCCTATGGCGCTGTTTGGAAGCGGGGCAAAAAAGACGGTAAAAGGTGGAATCGGCTCAGGGGATGTCAACAACCGGAAGACAATTTCTGTCTATCAGGGACTGCTGGAAGCGGGCGCAATGATCACAAGTGAAGCGTGGCTGTGCGACTATGAAAAGCGGTATGAGCAGGCGAGAGAGGAATGGAAAAAACTGGTTCTCGAAGAAACAAAACGGGTTGAGAATCCGTTTGACGCATATTCCAATCATCCGTTCTGTTTCCCGGAGGGAAGAGCGGTTACAGAACAGGACATTGCCGGGGCAGGGGTGGCAGTTTATGTGCTAAGCCGCATTTCAGGTGAGGGAAGTGACCGCAGAAAAGAGCGCGGCGACTATGAATTAAGCCGCAGGGAACAGGAAGACCTGTTATTTTTGAATGAGAAAAAGATTCCGGTAGTGCTCCTGCTGAACACCGGTGGTCCGGTAGAACTGACAGACATTTTAGAGCAGGCAAAAAATATACGGGCTGTGTTAAATATTTCCCAGCCGGGACAGGCAGGTGGTTATGCGGTGGCGGACATCCTGTTTGGAAAGGCGGTTCCAAGCGGAAAACTTACGGCGACATGGGCGAGACATTACGGGGATTATCCGTCAGCGGACACTTATGGATACAGGAACGGAGATCTGGAAAAGGAAGAATACCGGGAGGGAAATTTCGTTGGATACCGTCATTTTGACCGGGAAAATCTGCCGGTATTATTTCCGTTCGGGTACGGACTTTCCTACACATCATTCCACATCCGCCAGCGGTCTGTACGCGAGGAAACGAATTCCCTGGAACTTGCAGTGTCTGTGCAGAATACGGGTGGAACCTATGCCGGGAAGGAGACAGTGCAGGTCTATGCGACATTCCCGCAGACCGGAATGGAAAAAGAAAAAAAGCGGCTGGTGGGATTCGCCAAAACAAAATGTCTGCTGCCGGGGGAAATACAGCAGCTGGAGATTAAAATACCAAAAAACATGCTTGCAAGTTTTTCGGAAGAACAGAGTGCCTGGTATCTGGAAGCCGGAACGTATGGCATATGGATCGGTGCCGATTCACAAAAGTTAGAACAGGCATGGGAATTTGATGTGTACGAACGGACGATCACAGAGCACACATGCCGGCTGGAGGCAGCAGAGAGCGATGCAGGAAAGCTTTCTGCCGCTGAAGAGCAAAAAGTGCATCTGACCGGAAAAATACCGGCAGAGGAACTGATTCCGCTCTTATATGGCCATGTGGAACAAAACAGCAGTACACTCGGCGCGGCGGGAATCCGTGTCCCGGGATCGGCGGGAGAGACAACACATGCGCTGGAACAGCCCTATGGAATAAGGGCGTTAATCATGGCGGACGGACCGGCAGGAATCCGGCTGCATCAGTCGTATGAGGTAGACGCAGATTCGGGGAAAGTCTATGGAAAAAGTGTACTGGGAGCACTGGAAAATGGCTATCTGGAGCCGATGCAAAAGCATGAGAATGCCAAGACCTACTATCAGTTCTGTACGGCGTTTCCGGTCGGAACGGCAATGGCGCAGACCTGGAATGAGGAACTGCTGCAGTCTTTCGGAAGAGCGGTATCACATGAAATGAAAGAATTCCATATTGATCTGTGGCTGGCACCGGGAATGAATATCCAGAGAAATCCGCTGTGCGGGCGGAATTTTGAATACTATTCGGAAGATCCATTTCTCTCAGGCAAGATGGCTGCTGCGGTTGTCCGAGGTGTACAGGAGGAGGGAACCTGTGGAGCTGTGATCAAGCATTTTGCATGCAACAATCAGGAAGACAACCGTATGGGGGTCGATGTGCATATTTCAGAGAGAGCCCTAAGGGAGATCTATCTTAGGGGATTTGAGATTGCAGTCAAAGAAAGCGCACCGGTTGCAATCATGACATCCTACAACCGGGTCAATGGAGTTCACGCGGCAAACAGCAGAGCGCTATGCACTGTAATTGCCAGAGAAGAGTGGGGATTTGACGGTGTACTCATGTCGGACTGGAGTACAACAGCGCCGGAAGACGGCAGTATTCCATGGAAGTGTATCGAAGCCGGAAATGATCTGATTATGCCGGGAAGTGAGAAAGATGATGCGGATATCCGGCAGGCGTATGCAGACGGAAGGCTGTCGGAAAAGGAAATCCGTCTCTGTGCGGGAAGAATTATTTCACTGATAAATAAATTAGATAAAAAGACAAAAAAGTGACATTGGAAAGACAAGAAACAGGTAGTCTCCATGACTGTCTCCTGTTATACTCTGCTCATAAGGTACACTTATGGAAAGGAGCACAAACAGGGGGGAATCATGGAGATTTATTCAATTAAAGACGAAAAGTTCCGCAGGTATGGGAAAGTCTGGAGCGGCTTTGACTGCACGAGACTGATCCGCGAGATGGAACACACGCCGCTGCCGGAGGATGTCATTTATGTGCCATCCATGGAGGAACTGGAGGTGCTGCCGGAGGCGGGAGAGTTTGCCAGACGGATCTACGGCGGACTTCCGATTCAGATCGGTTATTGTAACGGCAGCAATCACAGATTAAATGCGTTGGAGTATCACCGCAATTCGGAGATCAATATTGCGGTGACCAATATGGTGCTGCTGTTAGGATGGCTGCCGGATGTGACCGATGCGTTTACTTATGACACATCCAGGGTGGAAGCATTTTTTGTCCCGGCGGGAACGGTTGTTGAGATGTATGGAACGACACTTCACTATGCGCCGTGCAATGACGGGGAGGAAGGATTTAAATGTATTGTGATTCTTCCGAAAGGAACGAATACGGAGATTGATTTTGCCTTGCCCAAAAGCGGAGAGGATGCGCTTATGACTGCGAAGAACAAGTGGCTGATCGCACATGAGGAAGCAGGAATCCGTGGTGCTTTTAACGGACTTTTGGGGGTCAATATTGAGGTGTAAGAAAGATACAGGAAAAACGGAACAGGAAGGTTTCTATTTTTGAAACGGAAAGGAGATTTTTATGAACAAAGAAAATATGCCGGAGATTAAGATCGGAGTTGTGGCAGTCAGCAGAGACTGCTTCCCGGAGAGCCTGTCGGTGAACCGGAGAAAGGCGTTAATGGACGCTTACACGAAAAAGTACGGAAAGGATCACATCTATGAATGTCCGATCTGTATCGTGGAGAGTGAAATACATATGGTGCAGGCACTGGAGGATGTGAAGGCGGCCGGGTGTGATGCACTTGTCGTATACCTCGGCAATTTTGGACCGGAGATCGCCGAGACACTGCTGGCAAAGCATTTTGACGGACCGAAAATGTTTATTGCTGCGGCGGAAGAATCCGGGGACAGTCTGCTGGATGGCAGAGGGGATGCTTACTGTGGAATGTTAAATGCCAGCTATAACTTAAAGCTTCGCAATATCAGGGCATACATTCCGGAGTATCCGGTTGGAACGGCAGAGGAATGTGCGGACATGATTCATGAATTTGAGCCGATCGCCCGCGCGGTAGTTGCGCTTTCCAATTTAAAGATCATAAGCTTCGGACCAAGACCGTTAAATTTCCTTGCCTGCAACGCACCGATAAAGCAGCTTTACAATCTGGGTGTGGAGATTGAGGAAAATTCAGAGCTTGATTTATTCGAGGCGTTCCATAAACATGACGGGGATGAGAGAATCCCGGCGGTTGTGGCAGAGATGGAGGCGGAGCTTGGAGCCGGGAATAAAAAGCCGGAAGTGCTTGCAAAGCTGGCGCAGTATGAACTGACCTTAAAAGACTGGGTGCGCGATCACAAGGGCTACCGCAAGTATGTGGCGATTGCGGGCAAGTGCTGGCCGGCATTCCAGACACAGTTCGGTTTTGTCCCGTGTTACGTCAACAGCCGTCTGACCGGACAGGGAATTCCGGTGTCCTGCGAGGTGGATATTTACGGCTGTTTAAGCGAGTTCATCGGCACCGTGGTGAGCGAAGATGCCGTGACACTGCTTGACATCAATAACTCGGTGCCGGCAGATATGTATGAGGAAGAGATCGAGGGAAAATATCCATATACGTTAAAGGACACCTTTATGGGATTCCACTGTGGAAATACCACTTCCGGAAAGCTTGCGTTCTGTGAGATGCGCAATCAGAAGATCATGGCGAGAAGCCTTCCGGTCGAGGTGACAAACGGAACCCTTGAGGGGGACATCATGCCGGGGGACATTACGTTTTTCCGTCTGCAGAGCACCGCAGACTGCGAGCTCCGCGCTTATATCGCACATGGGGAGGTGCTTCCGGTGGCGACAAGATCTTTTGGATCGATCGGTGTTTTCGCCATCCCTGAGATGGGAAGATTTTACCGCCATGTGCTGATTGAGAAGAATTTCCCGCACCACGGCGCGGTGGCATTCGGACATTACGGCAAGGCGCTGTACGAAGTATTTAAGTATATCGGTGTGCCGGTGGAGGAGATCGGTTATAACCAGCCGGCAGGCGTGCGCTATCCGACGGAAAATCCGTTTGCATAGAAAAGTCTTGCAGTGCATAGCGAAGTCTTGCAATGATAAGAAAAGGGGAGAGTATGTTATATATAGGAATTGATCTTGGCACATCAGCAGTAAAATTGCTGCTGATGGATGTCGATGGTAAAATAAAAAAAATTGCATCGCGCACCTACGATCTTTCATTTCCACATCCGGGCTGGTCGGAACAGAATCCGGCAGACTGGTATGAACAGTCGATCGACGGCTTAAAAGAACTTCTGGCGGAATGTGATAAAAGCCGGGTGGCGGGGATCAGCTTCGGGGGGCAGATGCATGGTCTGGTGACATTGGATGAGCGGGATGAAGTGATTCGTCCGGCGATCCTCTGGAACGACGGTCGCACGGCAGAAGAGACCGATTACTTAAATCAGGTGATCGGAAAGGAAACACTGTCGGGATATACCGCGAATATTGCCTTCGCCGGATTTACGGCGCCAAAGATTCTCTGGATGCAAAAGCATGAGCCAGATCTGTGGAAACGGGTGAAAAAGATCATGCTGCCGAAAGATTATCTCGCATACCGCCTGTCCGGAACGTTCTGCACCGATTATTCGGACGCCTCCGGTATGCTGCTCCTTGATGTGGAACACCGGGCATGGTCGGAGCAGATGCTTGAGATCTGCCATGTGGAAAGAGAGCAGCTTCCGAAGCTTTATGAGAGCTATGAGGTGGTGGGAACCTTAAAGCCAGAGATCGCGGAAGAACTGGGACTTTCTCCCGAGGTAAAGATCATTGCGGGAGCAGGCGATAATGCGGCGGCAGCCGTCGGCACCGGGACGGTCGGTGAGGGGAGATGCAACCTGTCGCTTGGAACGAGCGGCACGCTCTTTATCTCCAGTGAAAAGTTTGGTGTGGACGCACACAATGCCCTGCATTCCTTTGATCACGCGGATGGCGGTTATCATCTGATGGGGTGTATGCTCTCGGCGGCATCCTGCAACAAGTGGTGGATGGATGAGATTTTAAAGACGACGGAGTATGCGCGGGAGCAGGAAAAGATTAAAAATCTGGGAGAAAACCGGGTATTTTTCCTGCCTTATCTGATGGGGGAGCGCTCTCCGCACAACGACCCGGATGCGAGAGCCATGTTTCTTGGAATGTCGATGGACACCACACGGGAAGATATGACGCAGGCGGTGTTAGAAGGCGTAGCGTTCGGCTTCAGGGATTCCCTCGAGGTGGCGCGCAGCCTGGGCATCCGGATCGAACGCTCCAAGATCTGCGGCGGCGGTGCAAAGAGCCCGCTGTGGAAGAAGATCCTTGCGGCTGTTTTAAACCTTAAGCTTGATCTCATAGAGAGCGAGGAGGGACCGGGATATGGCGGAGCGATCCTTGCGGCAGTGGGCTGCGGGGAATATGAGAGTGTACAGGCGGCATGTGAGAAGCTGGTGCATGTTGTTGACACCGTTGAGCCGGATCCGGTGCTGGTGGAGAAGTATGAGGCGCGCTATCAGGAATTCCGGAAGCTGTATCCGGCTGTGAAAGAGTTTTTCTGATGGTGCAGATGGCGAAGCATCCGTTGGCGGATCATGGAATGGAAAAGTTTTAGGCGGATGATGGAGCGGTTTTTGGAGACTGTAGACAGATACGGGAGAGTTATGGAGGCAGAAGCAGAACAGAAGTATTTAAACTTGTTGGAGCAGCAGATTGCAGAGGGGAGTTATCGACCGGACTGGGCGTCGCTTGCGGGGGCGCCTGTGCCGGACTGGTTTTTGCGGGAAAAGCTTGGAATCTTTTTACACTGGGGACTTTACAGTGTGCCCGCCTGCACCAATGAATGGTATTCCAGAAATATGTACATCAAAGGAATGCCGGCGTATGAACATCACAGGAAAACGTATGGAGAACAGCGGGAGTTTGGTTATAAAGACTTTATCCCGCTGTTTTGCGCGGAAAGATTTGATCCTGCGTCATGGATGCAGCTTTTTAAGGAGGCGGGTGCCGGCTATGTGTTCCCGGTGGCGGAGCACCATGACGGGTTCCAGATGTATGAGAGCGAACTTTCGCATTGGAACGCGAAGGAGATGGGACCAAAGAGAGATCTTCTCGGGGAATTAAAGTCGGCAGCAGAGTCTTGCGGGCTGCAGTTCTGCACTTCAAGCCACAGGGCGGAACACTGGTTTTTCATGGGACATGGAAGGGAATTTGACAGCGATGTGAGGGAGCCGATGAAAAAAGGGGATTTTTACTGGCCGGCAATGCCGGAACCGGACCCGCAGGATCTTTTCAGCAAACCCTTCCCGAGCGAGGAATTTCTGGACGACTGGCTGGCGCGCACGGTGGAGCTGATTGTGAAGTATCGACCGAAGCTTTTGTATTTCGACTGGTGGATTCAGCACGAGGCGTTTCATCCTTACTTGAAAAAGCTGGCAGCGTTCTATTATAATTGTGGTAAAAGCTGGGGAGAGGATGTCATGATCTGCTACAAGCATGATGCCATGATGTTCGGAAGCGGGATCGTGGAGGTGGAACGCGGCGGATTTGCGGAGGCAAAGCCGTATGCGTGGCAGACGGACACGGCGGTGGCGCGCAATTCCTGGTGTTATACAGACAGCCTCGATTATAAGAGCAGCAGGGAAATCTTATGTACCCTCGTGGATGTGGTAAGCAAGAACGGCAATCTGCTTTTGAATATCGGACCCAAAGCGGATGGTACAATTCCCGAGGGCGACCGGCAGATCCTTTCGGATATGGCGTCCTGGATGAAGGTAAACGGCGAAGCGGTCCGTGGGGCAAAGGTGTGGAGAAAAAGCATGGAAGGACCGACGCGGGCGGTGGACGGACAGTTTGCGGACGCGGCAGAGATCATGTATACACCGGAAGACTATCGCTTTACCGTGAACGGCGGCTGTATCTATGCGATCTGCATGCGCTGTCCGAGAGACGGCAGATTTCTGATCCGTTCGTTTGCAAAGAGTACCAATCAGAATCTACCGGAGTTTCACGGAATTCTGCGTGCGGTTACGCTGCTCGGTTATGTGGGGCAGGCTGCGTGGCACGTAGACCGGGAAGGGCTTCACATAGCGGCGCCGGGGATTGAGAGTGATTTTCCGGTGGTATTCCGGTTGGAAGTGGATTAGCAGACAAAAAGGAGAGGGCAATGTACGAGAAAATATGGAATCAGAATAAAATTGCGTTTGGCGGCGACTACAATCCGGAGCAGTGGGATGAGGCAACCTGGGAGGAAGATATGCACCTGTTTGGGCTGGCGCACATTGATACGGTGACACTCAATGTGTTTTCCTGGGCAATGCTGCAGCCGGACGAGAGCACCTATGATTTTACAAAACTGGACCGCATTATGGAACTGGTGAAGAAAAACGGGCTGAAGGTTGTGCTTGCAACATCGACCGGCGCGCATCCGGCTTGGATGGCACACCGGTACCCGGAAATCCTGCGCACGGAGTTCAACGGAATGAAGCGCAAGTTCGGTGGCAGACACAATTCCTGCCCGAACAGTCCCGTCTACCGCATGTATTCGGCACGGCTGGCGGAGAAGCTGGCGGAACATTACAAAGACTATGACAATATTGTGGCATGGCATATCTCCAATGAATACGGCGGAGAGTGTTACTGCGAAAATTGCGAGAAGGCATTTCGCGTGTGGCTGAAAAAGAAGTACCACACGATTGAGGAGGTGAACCGCGTCTGGGATACGGCATTCTGGGGACATACGTTCTATGACTGGGAAGAAATTGTCCTGCCGAATCTGCTGAGCGAACATTTCGCCTATGAGCGCACGATGTTTCAGGGAATCTCCTTAGATTACCGGAGATTTAATTCGGACAGTATTTTAGAGTGTTATCGCCTGGAATATGAGGCGGTGAAGCGGCATACGCCGGACATCCCGGTCACAACCAACCTGATGGGATTCTATAAGCCGCTGGATTATCAGAAGTGGGCAAAATACATGGATATGGTATCCTGGGACAATTACCCTTCCAACCAGGACACACCGGCGCAGATTGCCCTGTCCCATGAACTGATGCGCGGTATCGGCGGCGGAAAGCCGTTCCTTCTGATGGAGCAGACGCCGAGTGTGACGAACTGGCTGCCGTACAATGCCTTAAAACGTCCGGGGGTCATGCGCCTTTGGAGCTATCAGGCGGTGGCGCATGGGGCGGATTCGGTGATGTTTTTCCAGATGCGCCGGAGTATCGGTGCCTGTGAGAAATATCACGGAGCGATCATTGACCATGTGGGAAATGAAAATACCAGAGTGTTCCGGGAAGCAGCAGCCCTCGGCGCCGAACTAAAGGCGCTGGGAGATGAGACTCTGGGCGCGCGGGCAAGGAAGGAGACAGCGATTCTGTTTGACTGGGATAACTGGTGGGCGATCGAGTATTCCGCAGGACCGAGCGTGCTGTTAAAGTACCGCGATGAGATCCAGAACTATTACACGGCGCTCTACGAGCAGAATATGGCGACCGATATCATCGGGGTGGAGGATGATTTCTCGGACTATCGCGTGATCATCGCCCCGGTCTTATATATGGTAAAGCCGGGTGTGGATGAGAAGATCAAAGCGTTTGTGCAGGCGGGCGGTATTTTTGTAACCACTTTTTTCAGCGGCTATGTGGATGAGCATGATCTGGTGGTGACCGGAGGGTATCCGGGGAAACTGCGTGATCTCTTAGGCATCTGGGTGGAGGAGAGCGATGCCCTGCCGGAGGGAGAGACGAATCATTTTACATGGAAGGGCGCGCGGCATGAGGCGGTTCTGCTGTGTGATCTGCTGCATCCGGAGGGAGCCGAGGTGCTTGCAACCTACGAGGAGGATTTTTATGCGGGAATGCCGGTGCTCACGAAAAAACGTTACGGAGCGGGAGCGGCATACTATGTGGCGGTGCGGTCGGACGCGCTATTTTATGAAGCGCTGATACGCGAGATCTGCGAAAAAGCCGGGATCACGCCGGTGGCACAGACTCCCGGGGGCGTGGAAGCGGTCTTACGTGTGGGACGCGATGAAAAAAAGGAGTTCCTTTTTCTGTTAAATCATGAGAAAATAGAGCAGAGTGTGCCGGTGGAGCAGGACGCAACGGATCTTGTGACCGGTATGGAGTGGAAAAAGGGGAGCAAGCTGACACTGCCGGCGTACGGCGTGGCAATACTGAAACGAAGCGTATGAAGACAAAGATAAAACAACTGATAAACCGGATACTGGGAATGAAGCTCGTCTACCGCATGATTTTAATCTATGTGATAGGCGGGCTTTTGCCGCTTTCCGCCATTATCGGCTATCTGATTCACGGAACCAATCAGGTGCTGGTGAGTCAGGCGGAGAATGCGGAGATTGCGGAACTGCAGACGATCGGAAGACAGATCCTGGAATTGGAGAATACGATGACCACGGTCTCTTCGTACTTTTATTTCGATGACAAGCTCGAGGAGATTGCGGCAAAACAGTATACGGATTATCAGGAGATGATCAATGACTACAGAGGCTATACCGCTTTTAAGGAATATCAGAGTTACTACAACACGATGATCTCCAGAATCAGTATTTTCCTGCAGAATCATACGCTGCGCGGCAATTCGGACTTTGTGGTTGTGGATGCGGACACGGAGGTCGAGGCCTGGTATCAGAGAGTGAGTACAGAGGGAAGCGGCTGCGTGTGGACGTGTCTGCCGATCAGCCTGCCCAAATATGACCATGCACCTGCCATTGCCCGTATGATTAAGACCAAAAAGAGCGAAAATGTCGGGGTGCTTGTGATCTATCTGCGCCCGCAGCAGTTTGAGAAAATGATCTGGGAGCGGGAGGGAAGTACCTATATTGTGCTGGATGGCGAGACCTTGCTTACGAGCCGTCATGAGACGATTCCTTTTGAAGAATTAAAGCAGTATCTGCCGGATGCCGCCGAGGAGAAGTATCAGACGCGCATCAAGGCAGGGGAGGAAGAATATGTCCTCACCTGTGAGAATGTAAAGCAGGAGGATACCAGCGATTATTTTCAGGTGGTCAGTGTGCGTGCGGTGGATGAGATCTTAAGGGAAGCGTATGCACAGCAGCGAAAGAGTATCTGGCTGTTCCTTGGGAGCGTTGTGCTTGCCGGGACGTTGATTTTTGCATTTTCCTGGTCGTTTGCAAGGCGTGTCGGCAGATTCCGGGAACAGATGCAGAAAGCGTCTGAGGGAAATTTTGAACTTGAGGAAAAGCTTGGAGGAAATGATGAGATCAGTCAGCTTTATGATTACTTAAGCGTCATGATCTGGAGAATTCAGAGACTTCTGGCGCAGGTGTATCAGGAGAAGATTCACGCGGAGCGGCTTAAGACCAGCCAGAAGGATGCGGAGTTTAAGATGCTCACCAGCCAGATCAACCCGCATTTCCTGTATAATACACTGGAAACCATCCGCATGAAGGCGCGCATCAACAAGCAGTATGAGATCGAGGAACTGGTGAAGATGCTCGGAAAGATCCTGCGCAGCAGCATCCAGGCAGGTTCAAAGGATATGACGATCCGTGAGGAGGTGGAACTGGCAGAGTATTATCTGAAGATTCAACAGTACCGCTTCGGCGAACGGATTCAGTATCAGATCTATGTGGAGGAAGGGATCGAGAGGCAGAAGATCCTTCCGCTTCTGATCCAGCCGCTGGTGGAAAATTGTATCATACACGGACTTGAGGGAAGAGAGGACGTCGGTCACATCGATATCTGTGTCAAACGCAGCGGACAGAATGTGGTCATCACGGTTACCGATGACGGCGCCGGCATCTGCGGGGAAAAGATTGCGGAGATCCGCAGAGAACTTGCAGGCAACCGCACAAAGGGAGAACATATCGGCATCTGCAATGTCAATCAGAGAGTGCGGCTGCGCTACGGGGAGGAGTACGGCGTGACAGTGGAAAGCATCTGCGGCGAATATACCCGGGTGGAGATAACGCTTCCCGGTGACTGGGAAGAAACAGAATCATAAAATACAAAAGCCTGTTCTGAGGGAGAAAAAACGATCCGCAGAACAGGTCTTTTAATACATGCAAAAGCCGTTATAAAAGATGCAAATTTTATGGTAAAAATAATGAAAATAGTAAGGTATTAAAATTTTGCTCCCAATCCTATAATGAGGATGAAAAGAGGAGGAAAACGATATGAAGACAGAAAAGAAACAGAAAGCCAAAGTGGTCAAACAGAAATTCAGCTGGCAGCTTATGTGGAAGCAGCGGTATCTGCTGTTGATGTCGGTACCTTTTGTCATCTGGCTCATCATCTTTAAATATGTTCCGCTGTGGGGGTGGACAATGGCGTTTCAGGAGGTAAAGCCAAACAGTTTTGCACTTCCGGTATGGCAGAGAAAATTTGTGGGGGTTGACAATTTTAAGAAGGCATTCACAGACCGGCTGTTCGGCCAGACCATGATCAATACGATTGGTCTGAGTGTGCTGGGGATTGCACTTGGAACCGTCATGGCGATCCTGTTTGCACTCATGCTCAATGAGATCTGCTTCAATCGTTTTAAGAAGGTCACACAGACCATTTCCTATTTGCCGCACTTCGTATCCTGGGTTGTCATTGCAAGTATTGCAAAGATGGTATTAAATGACGGCGGCATGTTAGACACACTGGCCGGAAAAAATCTAAAGCTTATGTCTACGAACTCGGTTCTGTTCTGGATCGTCGTCTGCTTCATCAATGTCTGGAAGGAAGTCGGCTGGGATGCGATCGTATATCTCTCCGCGATGGCAGGAATCGACCAGGGGCTTTATGAGGCGGCAAAGGTGGACGGTGCGAACCGTCTGCAGAGAATCTGGCACATTACGCTGCCGGGGATCAAGCCGACGGTGGTAGTGCTCCTCATTATGGGAATCGGCGGTGCTTTGAATGTCGGTATGGAGCGTCAGATGCTTCTCTCCAACGGTATCGTGCAGGATCATGCAATGGTGCTTTCCTGGTTTGCTTATATCCGCGGTATCGGTAACAACAACTACGGTCTCGGAACTGCGATCGGCATGTTCCAGTCGTTAGTCGGAATAGCACTTTTGTTTATCGCCAACAAGATAGCCGGATGGCTCGGCGAGAGCAGATTGATCTAAGGAGGGGAAGCACATGGCACGCAGTCAGACAAAAATTAAAAGTAAAGATAATATTTTGGATTACATATTACTGGTGATCTTCATCGGCGTTATTATTGTGACT
>ENA-OXEE01000109-OXEE01000109.1-human-gut-metagenome-genome-assembly--contig:-NODE-109-length-52072-cov-33.5389_pt1 | contig 52072 bp, 58 predicted proteins | sample MGYA00249824_ERZ652242 | MGnify/ENA primary metagenome ERZ652242 (study PRJEB26925, sample SAMN05826943) | human gut metagenome | biome: ENVO:2100002; feature: ENVO:00000062; material: ENVO:00002003... | reverse complement strand
GCGTAAGATCGTCGGCAGCGTCAGATGTGTATAAGAGACAGATTTATACCTATATATATATTATGGGAAATAAGCGCGTTTCTGGTCAAGCCAGAAGTAAAAACCGAAAATTAATATAAGAGCCTGTTTGAATTTTCTGATAAAGTAATTTCGTTTAAATGGGCTCTGAGGCACAAACAATCTTCTTTGTTAAATTATGAAAAATACAAAAATTAGGGTAGGGCTTATAGGCTTCGGCAGAATGGGCAGGTTTTATCTGGACGAAATGAAAAAGAGCGGCAGATGGGATGTGGCATACATTTGCGACATCAGTCCCCGTTCACGTGAAGTGGCGAAGGAACTTTCGCCCGAATCTCGGATAGTAGACGATGAAAATATTGTGTTCGAGGATGAAAGCGTTCAGGCAGTGGGACTGTTTACGCTGGCTAATAACCGGAAAGAGCAGATAGAAAAGGCACTCCGTTACGGGAAACACATTTTGTCGGAGAAACCGATAGCCGACACCATTGAACGCGAATGGGAAGTTGTCGGCATGACTGAACATTCAGACCGAATATCTACGGTTAACTTGTATCTCCGTAATTCATGGTATCATCAGCAGTTGAAAGCATTTGTCGAGGCAGGCGAATTGGGTGAGCTGGCTATTATTCGTGTTTGTCACATGACACCCGGTTTGGCTCCCGGCGAAGGACACGAGTACGAAGGACCTGCTTTCCACGATTGCGGTATGCACTATGTAGATATCGCCCGCTGGTATGTCGGATGCGATTATAAGACATGGCACGCACAGGCTATCGACATGTGGAGCTACAAGGAACCGTGGTGGCTGCAATGCCACGGCACGTTCCAGAATGGCATTGTGTTCGATATCACGCAAGGTTTCGTCTACGGACAACTTTCTAAAGACCAGACTCATAATTCATACGTTGACTTGATAGGGACGAAAGGAATCGCCCGTATGACGCACGATTTTAAGACGGCGGTTGTCGAACTTCATGGGGTTAATCAGACTTTGCGGATAGAGAAACCCTTTGGTGGGAAAAACATCGATGTGTTGTGTAATCGGTTTGCCGATAGCATTTTGGCAGGCGAAGCGTCTCCGCTGCTTCCCAAGATGCGTGATTCTGCACTTGCATCGGAATATGCATGGAAGTTCTTGGCGGATGCCAAGTCGCACGACCTGCCTGCCATTGGCACTTTGGAAACCTTAGAAGAAATTCGCGAACGCAGGCGTACGATGAAAAACGGCTATGGCCTGTTGCCAAACAGATAGATGAATCAATCGGGGGACACATAAAATAAAGATATAGGCAATCATTAACTTTTTATATTAACTTTAAATGTAAGATTATGTCAAACGTTTCAAGAAGAGATTTTCTGAAAACGGGAGCTGCGGCGCTTGCCGGCATAACCATTGCTCCCAGTTCAATTTTAGGTAAGAGTTTCGGGCATGTAGCACCTTCAGACAAGCTGAACATTGCGGCTGTCGGTATCGGTGGAATGGGTCATGCCAACATTTTGCATGTGAAAGATACGGAAAATATCGTAGCGTTGTGTGACGTTGACTGGAAGTATGCCAAAGGTGTATTTGATGAATTTCCGAATGCAAAAAGATATTGGGACTACCGGAAGATGTACGACGAAATGGGCAAGTCGATTGATGCGGTTATCGTAGCAACGGCCGACCATACACATGCCATCATTACCGCTGATGCTATGACGATGGGTAAACACGTATATTGCCAGAAACCGCTGACACACTCGGTATACGAATCACGTTTGCTGACCAAGCTCGCCGCTTCTACGGGTGTGGCTACGCAAATGGGTAATCAAGGCTCATCGGATGAAGGAACCGATTTGGTTTGCGAATGGATTTGGAACGGAGAAATAGGTGAGGTGACGAAAGTAGAATGTGCTACCGACCGTCCGATTTGGCCGCAAGGGTTGAATGCCCCCGAAAAAGAAGAGCGTATCCCCAAAACCCTGAACTGGGATTTGTTTACCGGCCCTGCAAAGATGAATCCGTATAGTTCGATTTATACACCGTGGAATTGGCGTGGATGGTGGGATTACGGAACCGGTGCGCTGGGCGACATGGCGTGTCATATTCTGCACCAACCGTTTAAAGCCTTGCATTTGAAATACCCGACAAAGGTAGAAGCGTCTTCCACCTTGTTGCTGAACGCTTGTGCTCCACAGGCACAACATGTGAAAATGATTTTCCCGGCTCGTGACAATATGCCGAAAGTAGCCATGCCGGAAGTAGAAATACATTGGTACGATGGAGGCATGATGCCCGAACGTCCGAAAGGTTTCCCGGCTACCATGCAGCTGATGCAAAGCGGTGGCGGTCTGACTATTTTCCACGGAACCAAAGACACGCTGATATGCGGTTGCTACGGTGAACATCCGTTCTTGCTTTCCGGTCGTGTTCCGAATGCGCCGAAAGTATGCCGTCGTGTACCGAATGCGATGTCGGGTGGTCATGAAAAAGATTGGGTGCGTGCATGTAAAGAAAGTCCCGAATCGCGTGTAAAGACCAAATCCGACTTCTCGGAAGCAGGTCCGTTGAATGAAATGGTAGTAATGGGTGTATTGGCTGTACGTCTTCAGGCATTGAACCGCACGTTGGAATGGGACGGAGAGAATATGAGATTCACGAATATCGGTGATGATGAAACCATAAAGACTTGCATTAAAGACGGCTTTACGATTCACGATGGACATCCTTCATTCAACAAAACATGGACGGAGCCGGTTAATGCGCGTGCTTTCGCTGAAGAATTGATTAAGCATCAGTATCGTACCGGTTGGAATTTGCCGGATATGCCCCGATAAAATAACACAGAAGTATAATTCATCATTAAAAATAACAATATCATGAAAAAAGTATTTTACACATTGACCTGTTTGGCTATTACAGGTGCATTGACCGCATGTGGCGGAGGAAACAAGAAAGCTGCTGAAACAACTGCAGAAGAAGCACCCACAACTCAAATGTTGTCTTACTCTAAATCAATGAAAGCTGCTGAAACAGACAGCTTGTCACTGCCGGTAGATAAAGACGGGTATATCACGATTTTCGATGGTAAGACTTTCAACGGATGGAGAGGATACGGAAAAGACAATGTGCCTTCTCGCTGGGTTATCGAAGATGGTTGCATCAAATTTAACGGCAGCGGAGGCGGTGAAGCTCAGACTGCGGAAGGTGGCGACTTGATTTTCGCTCACAAGTTCAAAAACTTTGAGCTGGAATTGGAATGGAAAATCTCTAAGGGCGGTAATTCCGGTATCTTGTATTTGGCTCAGGAAGTTACATCCACAGATAAAGACGGAAAGGAAGTTTTGGAACCGATTTACATTTCAGCTCCGGAGTTTCAGGTATTGGATAATGCAAACCATCCTGATGCGAAATTAGGTAAGGATAATAACCGTCAGGCAGCTTCATTATACGACATGATTCCGGCTGTTCCGCAAAACGCAAAACCTTTCGGAGAATGGAACACAGCTAAAATCATGGTATATAAAGGTACGGTAGTGCACGGACAAAATGGAGAAAACGTTTTGGAATACCATTTGTGGACTCCGCAATGGACGGAGATGCTTGAAAACAGTAAGTTCAGTAAAGAAAAATGGCCGTTGGCATTCGAATTGCTGAATAATTGCGGCGGTGAAAATCATGAAGGTTTCATCGGATTGCAAGACCACGGCGATGATGTTTGGTATCGCAACATTCGTGTGAAAATCTTGGATTAATCATAGCCTATGAAAAGTCGTCTTCTTTATCTATGCCTGTTTGTTGCTTTGGGAGTGATATGCTCTCAATGTACAAAGGTAGAACAAAGTGAAAAAGTGACTAAAAAGGAAGTGTCCATCCAACTTTATTCAGTCAGAAGTCTGTTGGATGGGGTGAATAAGGATGGGCAACCTTCATCTGAATACATGGACGTGCTGAACAAATTGGCTCAAATGGGATATACCAGCGTGGAGGCAGCCAATTATGCTGACGGAAAGTTTTATGGAAGAAGTCCGGAAAATTTCCGGAAAGATGTTGAAAGTACCGGAATGGAAGTCTTGTCTTCTCATTGCAGTCGTATGTTGACAGCCGAAGAACTGACTTCCGGAGACTTGACCGAAGCCTTGAAATGGTGGGATACATGCATTGCTGACCATAAAACCGCAGGAATGAAGTACATCGTGTTTCCGTGGCTTGGCGTACCTGAGACAGTAAAAGACTTGGCTCTGTATTGTCGTTATTTTGATGAAATCGGCAAGCGTTGTAAAGAGGCAGGAATCCTTTTCGGGTATCATAACCACGCACATGAGTTTCAGAAAGTAGAAGATAAAGAGGTGATGTACGACTACATGCTTCAACACACCAATCCCGAATACGTATTCTTTCAAATGGATGTGTATTGGACCGTGCGTGGGCAAAACAGTCCGGTAGATTATTTCCATCAATATCCCGGACGCTTTAAGATGCTCCACATCAAAGACCATCGGGAAATCGGGCAGAGCGGCATGGTAGGTTATGATGCCATATTCGGGAATACCGATGTGGCAGGAACACAAGATCTTGTAGCCGAAATAGAAAATTACAGCACTTCTGATGTCCTGAAAAGTGTTAAAGAAAGTTTGGATTATTTGCTGGAAGCTCCGTTTGTAAAGGCATCTTATCGCAAATAACCTCATAAAAGCTCTATAAAAAGAAGTCCATCATTCCAAAAAATGGGATGATGGACTTTTTTGTTAGAAAACTGTTTGTCAATTAAAAAGTTATTTGTAATTTTGCAGCCCGAAATGTATAGTTTCGACAAGGATTGGAAAAACAATAAACAATATAATAATAATTAAAAATCAAACAAAATGCCTACTATTCAACAGTTAGTAAGAAAAGGAAGAAAGGTTTTGGTTGACAAGAGTAAATCTCCGGCGCTGGATTCATGTCCGCAGAGACGTGGTGTGTGCGTGCGTGTTTACACTACAACTCCGAAAAAACCGAACTCAGCAATGCGTAAAGTTGCCCGTGTACGTCTGACAAACTCTAAGGAAGTGAACTCTTATATTCCGGGAGAAGGTCACAACTTGCAGGAGCACTCAATCGTATTGGTACGCGGTGGTCGTGTGAAAGACCTTCCGGGTGTACGTTATCACATCGTTCGCGGTACATTGGATACTGCCGGTGTAGCAGGACGTACGCAAAGACGTTCAAAATACGGCGCTAAGCGTCCGAAACCGGGACAAGCAGCTCCGGCAGGAAAGGGTAAGAAATAATAAACCTGCCGAGTCAATCCTTTAGAAAAGACTTTTATTAATTCGTTTTGGTTTGCAGGAAAGGCTTTAAGGTTGAGTAAATGCTTCGGAGGAAGCGTTGAAGAAAACAAAAATGCAGCCCCAAACTTAAACATTATTATCAAACAAAATGAGAAAAGCAAAACCTAAAAAACGTGTGATCCTGCCGGATCCGGTATTCAATGAACAGAAGGTTTCAAAATTCGTGAATCATCTGATGTATGACGGTAAAAAGAATACTGCTTACGAAATCTTCTACAATGCACTGAAAGCAATTGAAAACAAACTTCCGGGTGAAGAAAAATCAGCTTTGGATGTTTGGAAAAAAGCTTTGGATAATGTAACTCCGCAACTGGAAGTTAAATCTCGCCGTATCGGTGGTGCAACTTTCCAAGTTCCGACTGAAATTCGTCCTGAACGTAAGGAATCGATTTCAATGAAAAACTTGATTTCTTTTGCCCGCAAACGTGGCGGTAAGTCAATGGCAGACAAATTGTGTGCTGAAATTCTTGACGCTTACAACGAACAGGGTGGAGCATTTAAACGTAAGGAAGACATGCACCGTATGGCTGAAGCTAACCGTGCATTCGCTCACTTCAGATTCTAATCAATCAAGTATAACAATAAATTAAAGAAGGAAACAAAATGGCTAAACATGATTTGCATTTGACCCGTAACATCGGTATCATGGCGCACATCGACGCCGGTAAGACTACGACTTCTGAACGTATTCTGTTCTATACCGGTTTGACTCATAAAATCGGTGAAGTTCATGATGGTGCGGCTACGATGGACTGGATGGAGCAGGAACAAGAGCGTGGTATTACCATTACTTCGGCTGCTACAACCACATATTGGAACTATGCAGGTAATAAGTATAAAATCAACTTGATTGATACTCCGGGACACGTGGACTTTACTGCAGAAGTTGAACGTTCATTGCGCGTGCTTGACGGTGCAGTGGCAACTTATTGTGCGGTAGGTGGCGTTGAACCTCAGTCAGAAACCGTATGGCGTCAGGCTGATAAATATAATGTGCCTCGTATCGGTTATGTAAATAAGATGGACCGTTCAGGTGCCGACTTCTTTGAAGTGGTTCGCCAGATGAAAGACGTGTTAGGCGCTAATCCGTGTCCTGTAGTAATTCCTATCGGTGCAGAAGAAAACTTCAAAGGGGTAGTAGACCTGATTAAGATGAAAGCTATCCTGTGGCACGATGAAACGATGGGTGCTGATTACGACGTAGAGGAAATCCCGGCAAATCTGTTGGCTGAAGCAGAAGAGTGGAGAGGCAAAATGTTGGAAAAAGTTGCCGAGTTCGACGATGCGCTGATGGAGAAATACTTCGAAGATCCTGAAACGATTACCGAAGAAGAAATCTTGCGTGCGTTGCGTGCCGGAACTTTGAAGATGGAAATCGTTCCGATGTTGTGTGGTTCTTCATTCAAGAACAAGGGTGTTCAGACTTTGCTGGATTATGTGTGTGCATTCTTGCCGTCGCCGATGGATACTCCGAACATTATCGGTACAAATCCGAATACAGGTGCTGAAGAAGACCGCAAACCGGATGAAAACGAAAAAACTGCGGCTTTGGCATTTAAGATTGCCACTGACCCGTATGTAGGACGTTTGACATTCTTCCGTGTTTATTCAGGTAAGGTTGAAGCTGGTTCTTATATCTACAACTCTCGCTCTGGTAAAAAAGAACGTGTTTCTCGTTTGTTCCAGATGCACTCAAACAAACAGAATCCGGTAGAAGTAATCGGAGCAGGAGATATTGGTGCCGGTGTTGGATTTAAGGATATCCGTACAGGCGATACGCTGTGTGATGAAACAGCTCCTATCGTTCTTGAATCTATGGACTTCCCTGAACCGGTTATCGGTATCGCTGTTGAGCCTAAGACTCAGAAAGACCTTGATAAACTTTCTAACGGTTTGGCTAAATTGGCAGAAGAAGACCCGACATTTACAGTTCGTACCGACGAACAGACAGGTCAGACGGTTATCTCTGGTATGGGTGAGCTTCACTTGGATATCATCATTGACCGTTTGAAACGTGAGTTCAAAGTAGAATGTAATCAAGGTCGCCCGCAGGTTAACTATAAGGAAGCAATTACGAAGACTGTTGAACTGCGCGAGGTTTATAAGAAGCAGTCTGGTGGTCGTGGTAAGTTCGCCGATATTATTGTAACCGTAGGTCCGGTTGATGAAGACTGGAAGCAAGGTGGTCTGCAATTCATTGATGAAGTGAAGGGTGGTAATGTGCCTAAGGAATTTATTCCTTCTGTACAGAAAGGTTTCCAAACAGCTATGAAGAATGGTGTTTTGGCAGGCTTCCCGCTCGATTCATTGAAGGTTGTGTTGAAGGATGGTTCTTTCCACCCGGTAGACTCTGACCAGTTGTCTTTCGAAATCTGTGCAATCCAAGCCTACAAGAATGCGTGCGTGAAGGCAGGACCGGTATTGATGGAGCCCATTATGAAGCTGGAAGTTGTAACTCCGGAAGAAAACATGGGTGATGTTATCGGTGACTTGAACAAACGCCGTGGTCAGGTAGAAGGTATGGAAACCAGCCGTTCTGGTGCTCGTATCGTTAAAGCAATGGTTCCGCTGGCAGAAATGTTCGGTTATGTAACAGCTTTGCGTACGATTACTTCAGGTCGTGCTACGTCTTCAATGACTTATGATCATCATTCACAGGTTTCAAGCTCTATCGCTAAGACTGTGTTGGAAGAAGTTAAAGGTCGCGTAGACTTGGTATAACAATAGAAAATTTGAAGCTGATGAGGGTTAGCGAATGACTCTTAACCCTCATGCTTCATTTATTTATAACATTTAATTATTTAATAAATAACACATGAGTCAGAAAATCAGAATTAAACTGAAATCTTACGATCACAACTTGGTAGACAAGTCAGCTGAAAAGATTGTAAGAACTGTGAAGGCTACGGGTGCTATTGTAAGTGGTCCGATTCCATTGCCTACACACAAGCGTATTTTTACCGTAAACCGTTCGACTTTCGTTAACAAAAAGTCACGTGAACAGTTTGAATTGTCTTCTTACAAACGGCTGATTGACATTTATAGCTCAACTGCAAAAACAGTAGATGCTTTGATGAAATTGGAATTGCCGAGTGGAGTAGAAGTAGAAATTAAAGTTTAATGAATTAAAATTTAATTGAAATGCCAGGATTATTAGGAAAGAAAATCGGAATGACATCCGTTTTCAGTGCTGATGGTAAGAATGTACCATGCACTGTTATCGAAGCTGGTCCTTGTGTAGTTACTCAGATTAAGACTGTAGAAAAAGATGGCTATGCTGCCGTTCAGGTAGGTTTCCAAGACATGAAAGAGAAACATACTACCAAACCGTTGATGGGTCATTTTAAAAAGGCAGGAGTAACTCCTAAGAGACACTTGGCCGAGTTCAAAGATTTCTCAGAGGAATTGAATTTAGGTGACACTATTACCGTAGAACTGTTCAACGATGCAGCTTATGTTGATGTTGTTGGTACTTCTAAAGGTAAAGGTTTTCAGGGCGTAGTAAAACGTCATGGATTCGGTGGTGTGGGTCAGACTACTCACGGTCAGCACAACCGTGCCCGTAAACCGGGTTCTATCGGTGCATGTTCATACCCTGCAAAAGTATTCAAAGGAATGCGTATGGCAGGTCACATGGGCGGCGACAGAGTAACAACTCATAACTTGCAGGTATTAAAAGTAATTCCTGAACATAACTTGCTGTTGATTAAGGGTTCTGTTCCGGGTTGCAAAGGTTCAATCGTATTAATTGAGAAATAATGGAAGTTAACGTATTAAATATCAAGGGTGAAGATACCGGAAGAAAAGTGGCTTTGAATGAAGCTGTTTTCGGAATCGCTCCGAATGACCACGCTATCTATCTGGACGTAAAGCAGTACATGGCTAACCAACGTCAAGGAACTCATAAGTCTAAAGAAAGAAGCGAAATCAGCGGGTCTACGCGTAAATTAGGACGTCAGAAAGGTGGCGGCGGCGCACGTCGCGGTGATATTAATTCTCCGTTGTTGGTAGGCGGTGCTCGTGTTTTTGGTCCGAAACCTCGTGACTATGGCTTCAAACTTAACAAGAAAGTTAAAGTTTTGGCTCGTAAGTCAGCATTGTCTTATAAGGCTCAGGCTAATAACATCGTAGTTGTTGAAGACTTCTCTTTTGAAGCTCCTAAAACAAAAGATTTTGTAAATGTTGTGAATAATCTTAAAGTAGCTGGCAAAAAGCTGCTTATGGTTTTGCCTGAAGCAAATAAAAACGTATATTTGTCGGCTCGTAATTTGGAGCGCACTAATTTGGCGATAGCTTCTGCACTGAATACATACGCTGTATTGAATGCGGAAACTCTTGTCGTTACAGAACGTGCTTTGAAAGCTATCGAGGAAACCTTAGTTAAATAAAAGGAGGCAGAAGTAATATGGGAATGATTATTAAACCGTTGGTTACGGAGAAAATGACGAAGTTGACCGATAAACTCAATCGTTTTGGGTTTATTGTTCGTCCTGACGCTAACAAATTGGAAATTAAGCGTGAAATCGAGGCTTTATATAATGTGACTGTTCTTGCTGTAAATACGATGCGTTATGCAGGCAAGAATAAGACTCGTTATACAAAATCGGGTCTTATCAAAGGACGTACAAATGCTTATAAGAAAGCGATTGTTACGTTGAAAGAAGGTGATACTATTGATTTTTATAGCAATATTTAAGTAGAAGATGGCAGTACGTAAATTTAAGCCCACGACACCGGGGCAGAGACACAAAATTATTGGTACTTTTGAAGAAATTACTGCATCGGTACCAGAAAAATCTCTTGTATATGGAAAACGTTCTACGGGTGGCCGTAACAATGTAGGAAAAATGACCATGCGCTATATCGGTGGCGGTCACAAGAGAAAATATCGTGTTATTGATTTTAAGAGAAATAAAGACGGTGTTCCGGCAGTGGTTAAAACAATTGAATACGATCCGAATCGTTCGGCTCGTATCGCTTTGTTGTTTTATGCTGACGGTGAAAAACGATATATTATTGCTCCTAATGGATTGCAGGTAGGTAGCACAATATTGTCTGGGGCAGATGCGGCGCCTGAGATTGGTAACGCTCTTCCTTTGGAGAATATCCCTGTAGGTACGGTGATTCATAATATTGAATTGCGTCCGGGACAAGGTGCTGCTTTGGTAAGATCGGCTGGAAATTTTGCTCAGTTGACTTCTCGTGAAGGTCAGTATTGTGTGATTAAATTGCCTTCTGGTGAGGTAAGAAAAATCTTGAGCTCTTGTAAGGCTACTATCGGTAGTGTTGGTAATTCTGACCATGCTTTGGAAGCTTCAGGTAAGGCTGGACGCTCTCGCTGGTTAGGACGTCGTCCGCACAACCGTGGTGTGGTTATGAACCCTGTTGATCACCCGATGGGTGGTGGTGAAGGACGTGCTTCTGGAGGACACCCGAGATCACGCAAAGGTTTGTATGCTAAGGGCTTGAAGACAAGAGCACCTAAGAAGCAATCTTCTAAGTATATTATTGAGAGAAGAAAGTAATAACTGATTAATTGAGTAAATTATGAGTCGTTCATTAAAAAAAGGTCCATATATTAATGTAAAACTGGAAAAGAAGGTGCTGGCTATGAATGAAAGCGGCAAGAAATCAGTTGTTAAGACTTGGGCTCGAGCTTCAATGATTTCGCCTGATTTCGTAGGGCATACTATTGCAGTTCATAACGGAAACAAATTTATTCCTGTTTACGTTACTGAAAACATGGTTGGACATAAGTTGGGTGAGTTTGCTCCAACACGTACATTCCGTGGTCATGCTGGTAACAAGAAAAAATAATAGCAGGATACTTTAAATTGAAATAATAAAGTAATAAATATAATGGGAGCAAGAAAAAGAATATCGGCTGAAAAAAGAAAAGAAGCCCTTAAAACCATGTATTTTGCAAAATTGCGAAATGTGCCTACTTCTCCGCGTAAAATGCGTCTCGTGGCTGACATGATTCGCGGTATGGAAGTAAACCGTGCACTTGGCGTTTTGAAATTCTCTTCAAAAGAGGCTTCTGCAAGAGTGGAAAAACTGTTGCGCTCTGCTATTGCTAATTGGGAACAGAAAAACGAACGTAAAGCTGAAGACGGCGAATTGTTTGTATCTAAGATTTTTGTTGATGGAGGAGCAACTCTGAAAAGAATGAGACCGGCTCCGCAGGGTAGAGGTTACAGAATTCGCAAACGTTCAAATCATGTGACTTTGTTCGTTGATTCTAAAAATACTAATGATAAAAATTAAGAGTAGATGGGACAGAAAGTTAATCCGATAAGCAACCGTTTAGGAATTATCAGAGGATGGGATTCTAACTGGTACGGTGGCAAAAATTATGGCGATGCTTTGGTTGAAGATAGCAAGATCCGTAAGTATCTGAGCGCCAGACTTGCAAAAGCCAGCGTTTCAAGAATTGTTATTGAACGTACGCTGAAATTGGTGACAATTACTGTTTGTACTGCTCGCCCGGGAATTATCATTGGTAAAGGTGGTCAAGAAGTTGATAAGTTGAAAGAAGAGTTGAAGAAGATCACCGATAAGGATATCCAAATTAATATATTCGAAGTAAAAAGACCGGAACTTGATGCAGTGATTGTTGCTAATAATATTGCGCGTCAGGTTGAAGGCAAGATTGCTTATCGTCGTGCTATTAAGATGGCTATTGCGAATACCATGCGTATGGGTGCTGAGGGTATCAAGGTGCTTATTTCTGGTCGTTTGAACGGAGCAGAAATGGCGCGTTCTGAAATGTACAAGGAAGGACGTACTCCGCTGCACACTTTCCGTGCTGACATCGACTATTGTCATGCAGAAGCGTTGACTAAAGTTGGTTTGTTAGGTATTAAGGTTTGGATTTGTCGTGGTGAGGTTTATGGAAAACGTGAATTGGCTCCAAACTTTACTCAAACAAAAGACAATGGCCGTGGCGGAAACGGTAACAATGGCGGAAAGAATTTCCGTAGAAAGAAAAACAACAATCGCTAACGAATTTGAATTTTAGGAATTATGTTACAACCGAAAAAGACAAAATTCAGAAGACAGCAGAAAGGTAGCGCGAAAGGCAATGCCCAGAGAGGTCATCAGTTGGCTTTTGGTTCATTTGGTATTAAGTCTTTGCAAACGAAATGGATCACAGGTCGCCAAATTGAAGCAGCTCGTATTGCTGTAACAAGATATATGCAACGTCAAGGTCAGATTTGGATCCGTATATTCCCGGATAAACCTATTACTCGTAAGCCGGCAGACGTACGTATGGGTAAAGGTAAAGGTGCTCCGGAAGGTTTTGTGGCTCCTGTAACTCCGGGTCGTATATTGATCGAAGTAGAAGGTGTATCTTTTGATGTAGCAAAAGAAGCTCTGCGTCTTGCAGCTCAGAAACTTCCTGTTACTACTAAGTTTATTGTTAGACGTGATTACGACGCAAGTCAAAATGCTTAATGAATTATGAAGATTGCAGAAATTAGAGAATTAGCTACCAACGAATTGGCAGAAAGAGTTCAAACTGAAATCGCCAATTACAATCAGATGGTTTTAAATCATGCGATCTCTCCGTTGGAAAATCCTATGCAGATTGCGAAGTTGCGTCGGACGATTGCGCGTATGAAGGGTGAGTTGCGTCGGAGAGAACTTAACAAATAATAATGGTCCTCATGGAAGCTAGAAATTTAAGAAAAGAAAGAACGGGTGTTGTGGTTAGCAATAAAATGGACAAGACCATTACTGTTGCTGCTAAGTTTAAAGAGAAACACCCTATTTATGGAAAGTTCGTTTCTAAAACGAAGAAATACTATGCTCATGACGAAAAGAATGAATGTCAGATGGGTGATACCGTTCGCATTATGGAAACTCGTCCTTTGAGCAAAATGAAGAGATGGAGATTGGTTGAAATTATCGAAAGAGCTAAGTAATTATGATACAAGCAGAATCCAGACTTACAGTATGTGATAACAGCGGCGCAAAAGAAGCTCTTTGTATTCGTGTTTTGGGCGGTACAAAAAGACGTTACGCCTCTGTTGGGGATGTTATTGTTGTTGCTGTAAAAAGCGTTATCCCCTCAAGTGATATTAAAAAAGGTGCGGTATCTAAGGCCTTGATCGTGCGTACAAAGAAAGAGATTCGTCGTGCTGACGGCTCTTATATTCGTTTTGATGATAATGCTTGTGTTCTGTTGAACAACGCAGGCGAAATTAGGGGAAGTCGTATCTTTGGCCCGGTAGCGAGAGAATTGCGTGCTGTCAATATGAAAGTGGTTTCACTTGCACCTGAAGTACTTTAATTTTGTAAAAGATTTAAGTAATGAGTAAATTACATATTAAAAAAGGCGATACAGTTTATGTAAACTCCGGTGAAGACAAGGGGAAAACTGGCCGTGTGTTGAAAGTTCTCGTTAAAGAAGGACGTGCTCTGGTAGAAGGTATTAATATGGTATCAAAGCATACCAAACCTAATGCTAAAAATCCTCAGGGCGGTATTGTGAAGCAGGAAGCTCCTATTCACATTTCCAACTTGAATCCGGTTGATCCGAAAACGGGAAAACCGACTCGTATAGGTAGAAGAGAAAGTTCTGATGGAAGAACATTTGTTCGTTATGCTAAAAAATCAGGAGAGGAGATTTAATAATGAGTAATACTGCAAGCCTTAAGAAAGAATATGCAGAGCGCATTGCTCCTGCGTTGAAGAATCAGTTCCAATACTCTTCATCTATGCAGATCCCTGTTTTGAAAAAAATTGTTATTAATCAGGGTTTGGGTATGGCTGTGGCTGATAAGAAGATTATAGATGTTGCTATCAATGAATTGACTGCAATCACGGGTCAGAAAGCTGTTGCGACAGTATCTCGTAAAGATATCGCGAATTTCAAGTTGCGTAAAAAAATGCCTATCGGCGTGATGGTAACTTTGCGTCGCGAGAGAATGTACGAATTCCTTGAAAAATTGGTTCGTGTAGCTTTGCCGCGTATTCGTGACTTCAAAGGTATCGAAAGCAAATTCGACGGAAGAGGTAATTATACGTTGGGTATTCAGGAACAAATAATTTTCCCTGAAATCAATATTGATAGCATTACGAAGATTCTCGGAATGAACATTACCTTTGTAACTTCTGCGCAAACAGACGAAGAAGGTTATGCTTTGTTGAAAGAGTTCGGTTTACCGTTTAAAAACGCTAAAAAAGATTGATAAGATATGGCAAAAGAATCAATGAAAGCTCGCGAAGTCAAGAGAGCTAAGCTGGTAGCCAAATATGCTGAAAAACGTGCTGCGCTGAAGAAGATTGTACGGACAGGGGATCCTGCAGAAGCTTTTGAAGCTGCTCAGAAATTGCAGTCTATTCCTAAGAACGCTAATCCGATTCGCTTGCATAACCGTTGTAAGTTGACTGGACGTCCGAAAGGTTATATGCGTCAGTTCGGAATTTCACGTATTCAGTTCCGTGAAATGGCCTCTAATGGTTTGATTCCGGGGGTAAAGAAAGCAAGCTGGTAATTTTTTATTATTAAATATTGTCAGGGTAGTCCTGATTAATTTAACAGTTAAATATATGACAGATCCAATCGCAGATTATCTCACTAGATTGAGAAATGCAATTAGTGCTAAGCACAGAGTAGTGGAAGTACCTGCTTCAAACTTGAAAAAGGAGATCACTAAAATCTTGTTTGAAAAAGGTTATATTCTGAACTACAAATTTGTAGAAGATGGTCCTCAGGGTACTATCAAAGTTGCTTTGAAGTATGATGCCGTTAATAAAGTTAACGCTATCAAGAAACTTGAAAGAGTATCTACTCCGGGTATGCGTAAGTATACCGGCTACAAAGACATGCCGAGAGTTATTAATGGATTAGGTATTGCTATTATATCTACTTCCAAAGGTGTGATGACAGACAAAGAGGCTTCAGCTTTGAAGATAGGTGGTGAAGTTCTTTGCTATGTATATTAATGTAGGAGGATAAGCAATGTCAAGAATAGGTAAATTACCCATTAGTATTCCTGCTGGAGTAACAGTTACTCTGAAGGATAACGTAGTAAACGTTAAAGGCCCTAAAGGTGAATTGAGCCAGTTTGTAAATCCCGCGATATCAGTAGAGGTTGCAGACGGTCATGTGGTGTTGAAAGAAGATGAAAATGCAATGCTTGATAACCCGAAACAGCGTCATGCTTATCATGGTTTGTATCGTGCTTTGATTCACAACATGGTAGTAGGTGTTTCTGAAGGTTACAAGAAAGAATTGGAGTTGGTAGGTGTTGGTTACCGTGCTTCAAATAATGGTAATGTTATTGATTTCGCATTGGGTTATACGCATAATATCTTTATGCAGTTACCGCCTGAAATCAAGGTCGAAACAAAATCAGAAAGAAACAAAAACCCACTTATTATATTGGAATCTTGTGACAAACAGTTGCTTGGTCAGGTTTGTGCAAAAATACGTTCTTTCCGTAAGCCGGAACCTTATAAAGGAAAAGGTATTAAATTTGTTGGTGAAGAGATTCGTAGAAAGTCTGGTAAATCAGCTGGCGCTAAGTAATTCACATAAAATCGTATAATTATGACAACAAAAATAGAAAGACGAATCAAGATTAAATATAGAGTACGCAATAAGATTTCAGGAACGTCTGAACGTCCGCGTATGAGTGTGTTTAGAAGTAATAAGCAGATTTATGTTCAGCTTATTGACGATTTGAGCGGTAGAACGTTGGCTGCTGCATCTTCTTTGGGCATGGAAGTTATGCCGAAAAAAGAACAAGCTGCTAAAGTTGGCGAACTGATCGCAAAAAAAGCTCAGGAAGCCGGTATTACGACTGTCGTATTCGACCGTAACGGTTACTTGTATCATGGGAGAGTAAAAGAAGTGGCTGATGCCGCTCGTAACGGTGGACTTAAATTTTAATGAATTATGGCAGTTTATAATAGAGTTAAGATCACTAATGATATAGAATTAAAGGATAGATTGGTTGCAATCAACCGTGTTACTAAAGTTACTAAAGGTGGTAGAACTTTCAGTTTCTCTGCTATTGTAGTAGTTGGTAATGAAGATGGTATCATTGGTTGGGGACTTGGTAAGGCAGGTGAAGTTACAGCAGCTATTGCAAAGGGTGTAGAATCTGCAAAGAAAAATCTGACTCGTGTTCCGGTTTTGAAAGGAACTGTTCCTCATGAACAATCTGCAAAATTCGGTGGTGCAAAGGTTTTCATTAAACCGGCTTCTACCGGTACTGGAGTTGTTGCTGGTGGTGCAATGCGTGCCGTTTTGGAAAGTGTAGGTATTACTGACGTTTTGGCAAAATCAAAAGGTTCGTCAAACCCGCATAATCTTGTTAAAGCTACCATCTTGGCTTTGAGTGAAATGAGAGATGCTCGCATGATTGCTCAAAATAGAGGTGTAAGTTTAGAAAAAGTATTTAGAGGATAAGGAGGATAAACACATGTCAACTATTAAGATCAAACAGATAAAAAGTAGAATTGGTGCTCCGAAAGATCAGAAGAAGACTTTGGATGCATTGGGACTTCGTAAGATGAATCGTGTGGTTGAACACGAAGAGAATCCTTCAATTTTAGGTATGGTTGAAAAGGTGAGACACTTGGTTACCATCGTTAAGTAATAGTTATTTAAAGAATTTTGCAATATGAATTTAAATAGTTTACGTCCTGCAAAAGGTGCTGTCAAAACAAGAAAAAGAATTGGTCGTGGTGCTGGTTCTGGTTTAGGCGGTACTTCTACGAGAGGTCATAAAGGCGCAAAGTCAAGATCGGGTTATTCTAAGAAAATCGGTTTTGAAGGTGGTCAGATGCCTCTTCAGCGTCGTGTTCCGAAGTTTGGTTTCAAGAATATTAACCGTGTTGAATACAAAGCCATTAATCTTGATGTGGTACAGAAGTTAGCAGAAGCTAAAAATCTGTCTAAGGTCGGATTGAAAGACTTTATTGAAGCTGGTTTCATTTCTTCTAATCAATTAGTGAAAGTTCTTGGTAACGGTAGTTTAACTGCCAAACTTGAAGTGGAAGCAAACGCTTTCTCTAAAAGTGCGGTAGCTGCAATCGAAGCCGTTGGTGGTAATGCAGTAAAACTCTGATTCAATGAGAAAATCTATTGAAACATTAAAGAATATATGGAATATTGAGGATCTGAGAAAGCGGATCCTCATTACTATATTGTTTGTTGCAATCTACAGGTTTGGTTCGTACGTGGTTTTGCCCGGTATTGATCCTACTATGTTAACAAGATTGCATGAACAAACGAGTGAAGGTCTTCTTGCTTTGCTGAATATGTTTTCCGGTGGAGCTTTCTCTAATGCTTCCATCTTTGCATTGGGAATTATGCCTTATATTTCTGCGTCTATTGTGATTCAGTTGCTGGCTATTGCTGTTCCTTATTTCCAGAAACTTCAGCGTGAAGGAGAAAGTGGACGTCGTAAGATTAATCAGTATACACGTATCTTGACGATTATTATTCTGATTTTCCAGGCTCCTTCTTATTTGATAAATTTGAAAATGCAAGCAGGTCCTGCCCTTAATGCTTCATTAGATTGGACATTCTTTATTATTACTTCTACCATCATTTTGGCAGCAGGTAGTATGTTCATCTTGTGGCTTGGTGAGCGAATCACGGATAAAGGAATCGGTAATGGTATTTCATTGATAATTATGGTGGGTATCATTGCTCGTTTGCCTCAATCATTTTCCGGTGAATTTGTATCACGCTTAGCTTCTCCGGGAGCGGGTGGTATCATCATGTTCTTGATTGAACTTGTTTGCTTGCTTGCTGTAATAGCTGCTGCAATTTTATTGGTTCAGGGAGTTCGCAAGATTCCTGTACAGTACGCAAAAAGAATTGTAGGTAATAAACAATATGGAGGTGCTCGCCAGTACATTCCGCTGAAAGTAAATGCTGCAAACGTAATGCCTATCATTTTTGCTCAGGCAATTATGTTTATTCCTATTACGATTGTTGGATTTTCTAACATGGAAAGTGCAACGGGTGTGGCTCGTGCTTTGATTGACCATACCAGCTTTTGGTATAATCTGATTTTTGCAATTCTTATTATTGTATTTACCTATTTCTACACAGCTATTACGATTAATCCTAATCAGATGGCGGAAGATATGAAGAGAAATAACGGTTTCATTCCGGGGATAAAGCCGGGTAAAAGTACTGCCGATTACATCGATACGATTATGTCACGCATTACGTTACCGGGATCTATCTTCTTGGCTATTATTGCTATTTTACCTGCATTTGCAGGAGTCTTCGGAGTTCAGGCCGAGTTTGCTCAATTCTTCGGCGGAACATCGTTGCTGATTCTTGTAGGTGTTGTTCTTGATACGCTGCAGCAAGTTGAAAGCCACTTGTTGATGCGTCACTATGACGGTCTCTTGAGTTCGGGAAGAATAAGAGGACGTTCAGGAAATATAGGTGCATATTAAAATAATATCGAATGATATTTCTTAAGACAGATGATGAAATAGAGTTGCTTCGCCAAAGTAATCTCCTCGTGGGGAGAACTTTGGCCGAAGTGGCTAAAATGATAAAGCCGGGTGTAACAACGAAACAGCTGGATAAGGTAGCGGAAGAATTTATTCGCGATCATGGTGCTGTTCCTACTTTCAAGGGATTTCCTAATCCTTATGGTGGTCCTTTTCCGGGTTCGATTTGTGCTTCGGTTAATGAACAAGTTGTTCACGGAATCCCCAACGATATTCCTTTAAAGGAGGGTGATATTATCTCTGTTGATTGTGGCACGTATATGAATGGTTTCTGTGGTGATTCCGCCTATACTTTTTGTGTAGGAGAGGTTGCTCCGGAGATATTGGAACTGTTGAAAACAACCAAAGAAGCTCTTTATAAGGGAATTGAACAAGCTGTCCATGGCAAGCGTTTAGGTGATATTGGGTATGCCGTTCAGCAGCATTGTGAAGCTCATTCTTATGGTGTGGTACGTGAATTTGTCGGTCATGGTATTGGTAAAGAAATGCATGAAGACCCTCAAGTGCCTAACTATGGAAAGCGAGGAACAGGAACGATGTTGAAAAAAGGAATGTGCATCGCCATTGAGCCGATGATTACACAAGGTAATCGTCAAATTGTAATGGAAAGTGATAATTGGACGGTACGTACACGTGACCGTAAGTGGGCTGCCCATTTTGAACATACGGTGGCTATTGGTTTGGATAAAGCTGATATATTGTCATCATTTGAATTTATAGAACAAGTATTAGGAGATAAAGCAATTTAATATGGCAAAGCAATCTGCAATAGAACAAGATGGAGTTATCGTTGAAGCATTGTCGAATGCAATGTTTCGTGTTGAGCTGGAAAACGGACATGAGATTACCGCTCATATTTCTGGCAAAATGAGAATGCATTACATTAAAATATTACCCGGAGATAAGGTGAGGGTAGAGATGTCTCCCTATGATTTGTCAAAGGGACGAATTGTTTTTAGATATAAATAAAAGAAATATAAGATATGAAAGTAAGAGCATCATTAAAGAAACGTACGCCGGAATGCAAAATCGTTAGACGTAATGGCCGTTTGTATGTTATTAACAAGAAAAATCCTAAGTATAAACAACGTCAAGGATAATTTATTATTTTTGCAAAAAAAATAATCTTAGTATATGGCTATAAGAATAGTTGGTGTAGATTTGCCTCAGAATAAGAGAGGCGAGATTGCGTTGACATACATTTATGGTATCGGACGCAGTAGTTCAGCAAAAATTTTGGATAAAGCAGGTGTTGACCGTAGCCTGAAAGTTATGGAATGGACTGATGATCAGGCAGCTAAAATCCGTGAAATCATTGGTGCTGAATATAAAGTGGAAGGTGATCTTCGTTCAGAAATCCAATTGAACATCAAACGTTTGATGGATATTGGCTGTTATCGTGGCATACGCCACCGTTTGGGTCTGCCCGTTAGAGGTCAGAGCACCAAGAATAATGCTCGTACACGTAAGGGAAGAAAGAAAACCGTTGCAAATAAGAAAAAAGCTACTAAATAATAATTGTTAATATGGCAAAAAAAACAGTCGCAGCTAAAAAAAGAAATGTGAAGGTTGATGCTAATGGACAGTTGCACGTTCATTCTTCATTCAATAACATCATCGTTTCTTTAGCAAACAGTGAAGGTCAGATTATCTCATGGTCTTCAGCAGGTAAGATGGGATTTAGAGGTTCTAAGAAGAATACTCCTTATGCAGCGCAAATGGCCGCTCAGGATTGTGCAAAAGTAGCGTATGATCTTGGCCTGAGAAAGGTGAAGGCTTACGTAAAAGGACCGGGTAACGGACGTGAGTCTGCTATCAGAACTGTGCACGGTGCAGGAATTGAAGTTACTGAAATTATCGATGTAACTCCGTTGCCGCACAATGGTTGTCGTCCTCCGAAGAGAAGAAGAGTATAATAAAGGTAACCTATTTTAATTAGATGTAACTTGATTTTGTTAATAATGGATTGCATTTCCTTTCTGTAATCGCGGCTGCAACAAATTGAGTTCATGAGTAACAATTAAACATTAAAAAGAAATGGCTAGATATACTGGACCAAAAACAAGAATTGCACGTAAATTTGGTGAAGCAATCTTTGGAGCAGATAAAGTTTTATCTAAGAAAAACTATCCTCCCGGACAGCATGGAAATAACCGCCGTAGAAAAACTTCTGAATACGGTGTCATGCTGGCTGAAAAGCAGAAAGCAAAATATACTTACGGAGTATTGGAAAAACAATTCCGTAACATGTTTGAAAAGGCTGCAAGAATGAACGGTATTACCGGTGAACTTTTGTTGCAGGGCCTTGAATCTCGTTTAGACAACGTTGTGTTCCGTCTGGGTATTGCTCCGACACGTGCTGCTGCCCGTCAATTGGTCGGACATAAGCACATTACTGTAGATGGTAAAGTGGTTAATATTCCTTCATACGCAGTAAAACCGGGACAGTTGATAGGTGTTCGTGAGAGATCAAAGTCTTTGGAAGTTATCGCAAACTCATTGGCTGGTTTCAATCACAGCAAATATCCTTGGTTGGAATGGGATGAAAACTCTAAGACGGGTAAAATGTTGCATGTTCCTGAAAGAGCCGACATTCCTGAAAACATTAAAGAACACTTGATCGTTGAATTGTACTCTAAATAATAATTAATTTCATGGCGATATTAGCATTTCAAAAACCTGATAAAGTATTAATGTTGGAAGCGGATTCCAAATTCGGTAAATTTGAATTTCGTCCGCTGGAGCCCGGTTTCGGTATTACCGTAGGTAATGCTTTGCGCCGTATTCTTCTTTCTTCATTGGAAGGTTATGCTATCAATACGATTCGTATCGATGGTGTAGAACATGAGTTTGCTACCATTCCGGGAGTAAAAGAAGATGTTACTAACATTATCTTGAACCTGAAGCAAGTACGCTTCAAGCAAGTAGTTGAAGAATTTGAAAACGAAAAAGTAAGCATTACCGTTGAAAATTCTACTGAATTTAAGGCAGGTGATATTGGTAAATATTTGACCGGATTTGAAGTGTTAAATCCTGAATTAGTTATTTGCCATTTAGATTCAAAAACAACTCTTCAAATGGATGTTACAATCAACAAAGGTCGCGGATATGTTCCGGCTGATGAAAACCGTGAATTCTGCACCGATGTGAATGTAATTCCTATTGATTCTATTTACACTCCGATTCGTAACGTGAAATATGCGGTAGAAAATTACCGTGTAGAGCAAAAGACTGACTATGAAAAGTTGGTACTTGAAATTACGACGGATGGTTCCATTCACCCGAAGGAAGCACTGAAAGAAGCTGCTAAGATATTGATTTATCACTTCATGCTCTTCTCTGACGAAAAGATTACGTTGGAAACTGCAGATGCAGACGGCAATGAAGAATTCGATGAAGAAGTATTGCACATGCGCCAGTTGCTGAAGACCAAATTGGTTGATATGGATTTGTCAGTGCGTGCGTTGAACTGTTTGAAGGCTGCCGATGTGGAAACACTTGGCGATTTGGTTCAGTTCAATAAGACCGACCTGTTGAAATTCCGTAACTTCGGTAAGAAATCGCTCACGGAGCTTGATGATTTGCTCGAGAGTCTGAATCTGTCGTTTGGAACAGATATTTCTAAGTATAAATTAGATAAAGAATAAAAACTAATGAGACATAATAAGAAATTTAACCATTTAGGTCGTACTGCTTCTCACAGAAATGCAATGCTGTCAAACATGGCATGTTCTTTGATTAAGCACAAAAGAATCACTACGACTGTTGCGAAGGCTAAAGCTTTGAAAAAGTTCGTTGAACCGCTGATTACAAAATCGAAGGATGATACCACGAACTCACGCCGTGTTGTATTCAGCTACTTGCAAGACAAGTTTGTTGTTACTGAACTGTTCAAAGAAATCTCTGTAAAGGTTGCAGATCGTCCGGGTGGTTACACTCGTATTATCAAGACCGGTCACCGTTTGGGAGACAACGCTGAAATGTGTTTCATCGAATTGGTTGACTATAATGAGAACATGGCTAAGACTGCTGCTAAGAAAGCAACTCGCACCCGTCGTTCTAAGAAATCTGCATCTGCTGTTGCTGCTGAAGCTACTGAAGCACCTGTTGCAGAAGCTACTGTTACAGAGGAAGCCCCTAAAGCTGAATAATTCTGTAAAACACTATATGATAAAAACCGAAGCTCGAAACGGGCTTCGGTTTTTTTATTGCTTAAACTGTCGTATCTTTGCCGGTAAAAGAGTGTGAGATGTTATTACCGTATTTGCATAAAGAGTTGATTGAAGCCGGATGTGATGAAGCCGGACGAGGATGTTTGGCAGGTGCTGTATATGCGGCTTCTGTTATTTTGCCTGCCGACTATAAGAATGAATTGTTAAACGATTCGAAAAAGCTGACAGAGAATCAGCGTTATAAACTCCGTGAGGTTATTGAGCGTGATGCTTTAGCTTGGGCGGTAGGTGTTGTCTTGCCGGAGGAGATAGATAAGATTAATATCCTGAATGCCTCTTTTTTAGCTATGCACCGTGCGATAGATCGGCTTGTTTTGCGTCCCCAACACTTGTTAATTGATGGAAACCGATTTAATCCCTATCCGGATATCCCACACACCACGGTTGTTAAAGGCGATGGCAAGTATCTCTCCATAGCTGCGGCATCGGTTCTCGCCAAGACCTATCGTGATGATTATATGAATCGGCTTCATGAAGAATATCCCATGTACGACTGGAAGGACAACAAGGGATATCCTACAAAGAAACACCGCGATGCCATTCACCGTTACGGTGTCACTCCTTATCATCGGATGAGTTTCAACTTGTTGGGTGACGGTCAGCTCTCTTTCGATTTCTAATACCCCGTTGGTAAAGACATTTCTTTTGTTTAAGGTTGTTGCATATTCTTGCGGCAACCTTTCTGCTTTTTATGCGTTGGAAAAAAGACAGACAGTGCCGTAATCTTGCCGTTGTCTTTATTGTTTTGATGGAGAAAAACATTCTTCCATCCCGGATATTTCAATTCCATTACATGTAATAATATTGTAACAGATTTCTTCCCCACAGGAGTTCTATACGGCGGGGCTTTACTATTTTCCCCTTATTTTGAACTATTTTCTCCCTTATCATCAATAAAAAATTCCAAATTTGCGTTAAGGGCTTCCAAAAAAGAAGTTTAAAAAACTCTGTTTGAAACCAAAGTAACCGAATTAGATAATCAAATCCTTATTATTAATTAACGAAAACTGAATTCTATGCTGAATGTACATTTATTACAGGAGGAGAAAATTATGAGGAAACTGTTCTTCGTAATGTTTCTGCTGAGCAGTACCTTGATTTTCGCGCAAAACAAGGTGACTGGAGTTGTGACCGATAAGTCGGGAATGCCGTTGATAGGTGTCAACGTGGTAGAAAAAGGTACTACGAATGGTAATATTACCGATGTCGACGGAAAGTATTCTATCGACGTACAGAATGGCAAAACGCTTGTATTCTCGTTCATTGGCTTTACGCCGCAAGAAGTGAAAGTAACGCAGCGGGTAATCAACGTTGTGATGAGCGAAGATACACAGACGCTGGATGAAGTCGTAGTAGTGGGTTACGGTAGTATGCAGCGTAAAGACGTTACAAGCTCTATTACCACAGTGAAGTCGGAAGATTTGAACATCGGTGTTTATTCAAATCCGGCTCAGTTGCTTCAAGGAAAGGTGCCGGGATTAACCATTACCCAAAGCAGTGACCCGAATGCTACTCCTTCTATTACGCTGCGCGGTGCGTCTACCATCCGTGAGGGAGCTGCCCAAGAACCTTACTACGTGATAGACGGTGTTCCGGGCATGTCGCTTTCGCTGGTATCGCCCGATGACATTGAGAGCATTGATGTGCTTCGCGATGCCTCTGCCACAGCCATCTACGGTTCGAAGGCTGCCAACGGTGTTATCATCGTCACAACCAAGAGAGGCAAGGCAGGACGCGCCCAAGTGAGCTACAATGGCTATGTTGCCATAGATAAGATTATGAAGAATTATGATATGATGAATGCCGACCAGCTTCGCAGTTACGCTGCGACGGGTGAGAATACGACGCTGCCCAACGATTTAGGTTATGATACGAACTGGGCCGACGAAGTAGAACGTGTAGGATTCAGCCATAATCATAATGTTTCGATTAGCGGAGGAAACGAGCATACGGTGTATAACGCAAGCATCAACTTCATGGATCAGCAAGGTACTATCCGAGGTACGGATATGGACCGTTTAATCGGGCGTGCTTTTGTTGAAACGAAAGCCTTGAAAGACCGTTTGACACTGTCGTTCAATTTGAATGCAAGTGTAACAAATCAGAATAATGTTCCCAGCGGAAATCCTGCCGATGCTCAGGGCTCAAGTATCTATGACGCGATGTACTATTATTCTCCGCTTGTTCCGGTGCGCAACGAAGACGGAAGCTGGTACGAAGATCCGGGTATCTCTCAAAACTATAACCCGGTAGCGCTGTATAGCGAGAATATCGACAAGACCGAGTCAAAACGTATTCAGGCAAATGCGAAGGCGTCTTTAAAGATAATCGATGGTCTGGTGTATAATTTAAGCTTAGCTTATCAGAACGAGCAGTATAATTACAATAAGTATAATACGCATAACTCTCTGATTGCTAATAATATGAACGGTAGAGCCCAGCGCGCTTCGGTAAGCAATAACAGAAAAGTGCTGGAAACTTATCTGAATTATGACAAAACGTTTAACGATGTTCATAAGTTGGGAGTCATGGCAGGATATTCATGGGAAGAAGGAAATGATAACGACGGTTTCCAGTTGACTACCTATGATTTCTATAACGATGCGCTGACTTATCACAACATGGGTATGGCGAATAAAGTAGATTTGAATGGCTTTGGCGATTATAACCTGTCTACCTTGCGTATGATTTCTTTCTACGCCCGTGCCAACTATTCGTATAACAGTAAGTATTTGCTTCAGGCAACAGTCCGTCGCGACGGTTCTTCGGCTTTTGGAAAGAATAACCGCTGGGCTACCTTCCCGTCTTTCTCTGCTGCATGGCGACTTTCAGAAGAAAAATTCATTAAAGATTTGAATGTGTTCGACGATTTGAAGCTGCGCGTGGGTTACGGTGTCAGCGGAAACTCATTGGGATTTGATGTGTTTACAGCTTCTCAGCTTTATGGCTCAACGGGTTGGTTCCAGCATGTAAATGCGTCGGGCGATATTGAAAACATCCACATTCTTGGTGCTATCCGTAATGCCAACCCCGATTTGAAGTGGGAACGCACGGGGATGTTGAATGTCGGTATCGACTTTGGATTCTTCAACAACCGCTTGAGCGGAACAATCGAATATTATGACAAGCGTACCAAAGACCTGATTGCCGATTATGCCGTATCTACAAGCCGCTATCAATATAACTGGCTGACGGCTAATGTGGGCGAAATCAGCAACAAGGGTATCGAAATTACCATCAATGCCGTACCGGTACAGACGAAAGATTTTACGTGGAGTACCTCTCTGAACTTGTCGCATAACAAGAATAAGGTGGTAAAACTGTCAAACGAAATGTATTCTACCGAATATATGGATAAAGGTAATGTAGACGCTGCCGGATATTCAACCGCCTGCAACCAGCGTATCATGGAAGGTTATCCCATCGGACAGTTCTACACATGGCAGTGGGCAGGAGTGAAAGACGGACGTTCTCACTTCTACGCCTACGATAAATCAACGGTAGAAACAGTTTACGCTGATGCGGGAGGTGCCGATGCCAACGCCGTTCAGCAAGAAAACGGACGCTGGATAGACAAGAATACCGGAGAATACGTAACTACAACCACTCCGGGAGATAAAGACCGTGTAGCTACGGGTTCGGCACAGCCGAAGCTCAACCTCGGATGGAACAATACGTTTACGTGGAAGAAATGGACTCTGACAGCTTTCTTTCAAGGTGTGTTCGGCAACAAAATCTTGAATGCCTCACGCGCTTATCTGACCAATGTGGGTAATGTGGTTTCCGGAAAGAACGTATTGGCTTCTAACCTCACAGATATTCCTATCACCGACGGTGGCGCACATGCTCCTTCCGACCGTTATTTGGAAAACGGCAGTTACCTGCGTTTATCAAGCCTTTCATTGGGTTATGACTTTGGTAGAATCAATGAATGGGTAAAGGGGCTTCGCCTGTATGCTACTTGTAATAATGTCTTTACTATAACCGGTTACGACGGACTTGACCCCGAAGTAAACTTGGGAGGTATCGAACCGGGTATCGACAACCGCCAGACTTATCCTCGCACACGTACTTTCATGTTTGGTGTTAATATCAACTTCTAATAAAACAACAGAGTCTTATGAAAACTAAATACTTAAAATCAATATTACCGGCAGCTTTGCTGACGTTCGCCGCAAGCTGTACCGATCTTGATGTGGATATTCAGTCACAATACACGGAGTTCCCCGACTCGGAGCTGGCAAGTGAGGCAAGAGCTGCCAATGCGTATTATGCAATGCGTGGCCCGTTGTCGCGCGACTATAACCATGCCCAGTCACTGTCGTCTGATGAAGTAACTCCACACTCATACGGTGCGAACGATTATTACGACAACGGACGTTATACCCACATGTTCCTTCACTCATGGACGCCGGACGACCCCTGCATCGGCTATTGGGAAACAGTGGCGGGAGGTATAACCACTTGTAACAATCTGATAGCAGAGTTCGGAGATGCAGAAAACGTTGCGCCTACCATCGCATCGCTGCGCGCCGTGCGTGCTTACTATTTCTTCGTGCTGATGGATAGCTACGGCGATGTTCCGCTGTTAGACCATAAACTGGCAGACGATGAAAGGATAGACCGTTCTCCGCGTGCAGACATAGCCCGCTTCATTGAAAAAGAGTTGCTGGAAGTAAGAGACCAGCTCAGCGAAGAGGTGAATGCTTCTACCTACGGAATGCCGACGCGCTGGATGGCGGATGCCTTGCTTGCCAAACTGTACCTGAACTGGGCGGTTTATACTTGTGGCGATGTAACCCAATATACACCCGACCTGCCGAACGAGAAGCTGAACGACCTTGTGGCAGTATGCGACGAGATTATTGCTTCGGGGCGGTTTGACTTGAGCGACGATTACCGTTCTAAGTTTTATCCTGATAACGGTTATCAGATTCGCGACTTCATTTACGCCATGCCTTTCGACCGTGAAACCCAGCAAGGTATGACTTATGCCCGCTGGTGGACACACCGTTCGGGTAACATCGGTTTCTACGGTGTGGATTTGCCCAGCAGCGTGGGAGGTATCTTCGGTGTTACTCCGGATTTTCTCGACCTGTTCTGTCTGACTAACGATGAGCGTAATGAAACCATTATCGGCGGACCGCTTTACGTGCGCGACCCGTACACTTACGAAGCAACCGACACACCGTGGATGGTAGACGGACAGCAGGTGGTTCTGACGCGCGACATACCTTTGAATCCGGTAGACGAAATCATGGGGGTAGACAATACGCCTCACGGCGGACGTTCTGTGGGTTACCGTTCCATCAAATTTTACATGGACTTGCAGACCACGGCAGCCCAATCGCGTAGCCAGAGTAACGACGTGCCTATCTTCCGCTATGCCGACGTGTTGCTGATGAAGGCGGAAGCCATCCTGCGCGGAGCTACTGCCACAAACGGCGATACCCCGATGTCGTTGATAAACCAGATTCGCGACTATGTGGGAGCAGAAGAAAAAGTAACGGATTCGGTAACGCTCGATGACCTTCTCGACGAACGCGGACGTGAGTTTGCCGACGAAAGCTGGCGACGCAACGACCTGATTCGTTTCGGTAAGTTTGAAGACGACTGGGGATGGAAACACATCATCAATCCGGCTGCCAAAACACAGCTCTACCGCCGTATCTTCCCGATACCTACGGGCGTTATGAATACCAATACCAACTGGGAGCAGAATCCGGGGTATTAAGTTGAAAGTGTAATTGCATTTGTTTGATAAACAGATGCTTATCTGCCTGAAAATTCTACCCGTAGAACAGAGGAATTCTATGGGTAGAGTTAGGTAACTTATCCGCATGGAACAACAAACACTAACCGAAGCGTTTTGCGCGGCTAATTGTTGTGGGATAAATCACAATATCGGGTATAGAAAGAATGCAGAAGTCTCGCTCTTCACATCGCCGTGTGGTTCATGGCGCTTGTTGGGGCGAGACTTTTGCATTTTTTGCATCATCGCCTGTTTCTGCCTACTAAAAATAGTAAAAAGTTTCGCGCTCAGCGGGATATTTTGTATTTTTGCATGTTGGAAAACATACAGCTAAGTATAACTTTTAAAAACAATATAACTATGGCTAAGAAAGCTCTTTTAATGATTCTTGATGGTTGGGGATGTGGCGACCACAAGAAAGACGATGTAATCTTCAACACTCCGACTCCTTACTGGGACTCTCTGCTGGCTACTTATCCGCATTCTGAACTTCAGGCAAGCGGTGAAAACGTAGGTTTGCCCGACGGACAAATGGGTAACTCTGAAGTAGGTCACCTGAATATCGGTGCCGGACGTATCGTTTATCAAGACTTGGTGAAGATTAACCGTGCTTGTGCAGACGGCAGTATCTTGAATAACAAGGAAATCGTTTCTGCTTTCTCGTATGCGAAAGAGCATGGAAAGAGTATTCACTTCATGGGATTGACTTCAAACGGCGGTGTTCACTCTTCTTTGGACCATTTGTTTAAACTGTGTGATATCGCGAAAGAATACGGATTGGAAAATACTTTCATCCACTGTTTCATGGACGGACGTGATACCGACCCGAAGAGTGGTAAGGGATTCATCGAACAGCTGACTGCTCACTGTGCACAATCGGCAGGCAAAATCGCTTCTATCGTAGGACGTTTCTATGCTATGGACCGTGACAAACGCTGGAACCGTGTAAAAGAGGCTTACGATTTGCTGGTAGAAGGCAAAGGAAAACAGGCTACCGACATGGTACAGGCTATGCAGGAATCATACGATGAAGGTGTAACCGATGAATTTATCAAACCGATTAACAATGCCAACTTCGATGGTACTATCAAGGAAGGCGATGTAGTTATCTTCTTCAACTACCGTAACGACCGTGCCAAAGAGTTGACCATCGTACTTACGCAGCAAGACATGCCGGAAGAAGGCATGAAAACTATTCCGGGCTTGCAGTATTACTGCATGACTCCGTATGATGCTTCGTTTAAAGGCGTACATATTTTGTTCCCGAAAGAAAACGTGGAAAATACGTTGGGCGAATACCTGTCAAAGAACGGCAAGACTCAGCTTCACATCGCAGAAACAGAAAAATATGCTCACGTAACGTTCTTCTTCAACGGCGGTCGCGAAACTCCGTACGATAACGAAGACCGTATTCTGGTTCCTTCTCCGAAGGTTGCCACTTACGATTTGAAACCGGAAATGAGCGCTTACGAAGTAAAAGATAAACTGGTTGAGGCTATCAATACTCAGAAGTACGACTTCATCGTTGTTAACTATGCAAACGGCGATATGGTAGGCCATACGGGTATTTACGAAGCCATCGAAAAAGCGGTTGTTGCCATCGATAACTGCGTACGCGACACGGTAGAAGCTGCCAAAGCTAACGACTACGAAGTGATTATCATTGCCGACCACGGAAATGCCGACCATGCTTTGAACGAAGACGGTACTCCGAACACGGCTCACTCACTGAATCCGGTTCCGTTTGTGTATGTAACCGAGAACAAGGATGCGAAAGTAGAAAACGGAGTGCTTGCCGATGTTGCTCCGTCTATTCTGCACATCATGGGAATGCCTCAGCCGGCAGACATGACAGGAAAGGATTTGATAAAATAATAATCAGATAACGATTTAAATTATTACTTGTCATTCCGGGCAAAGCAGAGAGCCTTATATACATCTGCGAGATGTTTTTAGGCAGATTCTTCACTTTGTCCGGAATGACTTTTTTATTGGCTATGGTACAGATAGGCGATGTAGTAGTAAGTTTCGATGTGTTCAGAGAAAAGTTTCTTTGCGATTTGGATGCCTGCAAAGGGAAATGCTGTATTGAAGGAGATGCCGGAGCGCCGGTAGAAGCGGATGAAGTAGACAAACTGAAGGAAGTGCTTCCGGTAATTTGGGAAGAATTGTCGCCCGAAGCCCGTGCGGTTATTGAAAAACAGGGAGTGGTTTATACCGATGAAGAAGGCGATTTGGTTACTTCGATTGTAAATGGGAAAGACTGCGTTTTTACTTGCTATGACGAGCGCGGATATTGTTATTGTGCCATTGAGAAGGCTTTCCGCGAAGGACGTTGTGATTTCTATAAGCCCGTTTCCTGTCATCTTTACCCCATCCGTATTGACGATTACGGTACGTTTAAGGCGGTGAATTACCACCGCTGGGACGTCTGTAAGGCAGCAGTCCTGCTGGGTAAGAAAGAAAACCTGCCGGTTTATAAGTTTCTGAAAGAACCGCTTGTCAGGAAGTTTGGTCAGGCTTGGTACGATGAACTTGAAACGGTGGCAGCCGAATTGCAAAAACAAAAGCTGATTTGATTGGCTTGTTTCCGATAGAGGAGAGGAAGAATCCGTTTATCAGTCTGTACGCAGGTTGATAGGATTCTTCCTCTTTTGTGTATGTAACAGACAATTTTAGCAATTACTTTTGAATGATTCTCACTCTTTTTACTCCTCTCAGGTAGTATTTTACAGTTTTTCCTGCCTTTATAATCCGGTCGTTACTGAAGCTGAACGTCGAATCGGAGTTGCAGCATAGATAACGTCCGTCTTTTTTCAATCCGTAAATTCCGTATGGCTCTACAAACTCATTGAATCCGTTTACATCTCCTCTGTATTGGTCCCGAAAGGTGCGGGCTTCGTCGGAAGTAAATGTGCGCCAGTTGTCGAACACATCTTCTTGATAACCGGCAAGTGTGGCAGATGCATCTTCGGCGTATACATACCACTGGTCGGGACTGATGAGCGTGGCGATAACTTCTTCGTCAGCGATGACGGTATCGGTTTTCCAGACATAAAATCTTCCCCAAATACATTCGCTTTCGGGGAGTTGTACAGCATAGAATGTTTCTAAATCTTCTTCTTCGTCTGTTCCGGGTAATTGGTTGCCTCCCCCTTCGGTTGTTTCATCCAATGTAAACTCCACGTCAATGGCGGGTTGCCATCCTGTTATTTCAAATTCACCTTCCAGTGATATCCCGTCCTGAAAACTTCCGGTAAACCGATACGGCTGTCCTTCTTGTAATGCTTTTTTGTAGGTGTAGTTATAGACTTTCGTGTCGGTACCTGTTTTGACTTCGACAGAAAGGCGTGTCCGTGTGCTTTCAGAAGGAAAGACGTAGATTTCTCCAGCCGTCCATGTATTGCCGTTCTTTTGGCATTCGACGGTACACATCCGATTGTCGTTTTCATAATCTCCATTGAACGAAACAGACGAACTGACGGGCGAAACATGCAGAATGACAGATTCTGTGGTTTCGGGCAGAGAAAGGAAAGTAAAATAAAGTGAGGCGACCGCCGGGTTAAGTGTCAGGTTTACTTCTGTTTCTTTGTCGGGATGAATGGCTGTGTTTCCTATAAAAAGCGGAGTTGTGGCACAACCGGTTTGGCGGAGATTTATAGAGTTGGCAGACACTTCATATACACTTTCTGCAAGTCCTGAGCACAGTGTTAGTGTATAGTCCGCCTGTTGTAAGAAGAGTTGGATTGGCAAATCGTTTTCTGCGATTTCTTTTTGCTCAGTTTCTTGTGTTTCATGGTTGAAGATGAATAGCGAAAGCGGATAAGTGATAAGCAAATCTTTTTCATTAGACAAATTGAAAGTAACCGGATGGCTTTCTTTATCGTCTTCGGTTTCGCTTATCGGGTATTTGCCACAGGAAGCAAGTACGGCAAGCAACAGAATGAGGATTATTTTCTTCATTGTTTTTATTTACAGTAAACGTAGGTTGCCGGAAAATGTATACGCTTCGGATAGATATTCTTTCCCATAGAAATAAAAATCTGTCGGGTAGGAATTACATGATTCGAAATAGAAAAATGCCGGAAGTGACAAGCTTTTGTCAACTTCCGGCACGCAAAAAAGGAATTTAGAAATGAGTCCGTTTCACAACGGTATCTGTCACTCCGCGTTAAGGAGTAACGGTTATTTGTAAGGTATTGATTGTTTTTATGTTGTCTGCGGCATGGTCGGGGCGTGTGTCTCCCCATTCAACGTTACAGGAACTTAACTTGATGTTTGAAGCAGTATGCAAGTAAAAACCGTAAGTGTTTCCTTTCAGAAAATCTTCGCCTTCGCAAGGACGTTTGTCGTAGGTTCCTCCTTCAAAATTCGTCCGCTTGTGTAAGTTGAGCGAAACTTGGTCGAAGTAGATACGGTTAACCTTTTCCGGAGTATCTCCTCCCACGAAGATACCGTTCTCGCTTGTACACAAAATGTTTTTAAAATAAATCTGACTTACTTCTCCGCAAGCTCCGTGTGTCGCCCCTTTAGGAAAACGCCAGCCTGCATCCTTGTGGTTGCCTACCGCGCGCGGATAAGAAGTGACGTAAATCGGTTCTGCTTTACCCCACCATACATCGGAGAATAAGCGGCAGTCTACTATCATGTTTGTAAAAGCAACGTTTGTCACTGTTCCTTCATCACGATTCTGGATTCCGATACCCCGGTTACTGTCTTTGATGATGCAATTAGTAAACAAAACGTTATTTATTTTATCCATGTTCTCTGAACCAATCTTGATGGCACACGAGCGGGAGGTCATAGTACAGTTTGTTACTACAATATTTTCACAACTCCCGTATTGTTCAAACTCCCGTCGGTTTTTCAAACAGATACAGTCGTCGCCCGATTCGATGAAGCAATTAGATATGCGTACATCTTTTGAATGGTCAACGTCAATGCCGTCCCCGTTTCGTATTTTTAAATTGTTCCGGATGCAGATACCGTCGATCAGCGCGTCCCGGCAACCAATGAGATGCACCGTCCAGTATGCGCTGTTCCGGAACGTAACGTCGCGGATAATCAGTTTCTCTACGTTGGTCAGCGTCAATACATGCGGGCGCGGGTCGAAATCGGTAATCGGTTTCAGTTCATACGAATCGTCTAATTCTTTGCCCATAAACGAAACTCCGTTCCCATCAATTATTCCCGTTCCGGTGATGGACACATTCGTCAGGTCTTTCCCGCTTATCCACATCATGCCTTCTCCCCGGTTTTCTCCGAATGCGCTTTCGGTATAAAGACTTTCGTCAGGATGAGCCAGCAGGCGCGAGTTCGGTTCAAGATGCAAGTTTACATACGATGACAGTTTGAACGGACTGCACAGAAACGTATGACCAGCCGGAACAAGAACCGTACCTCCTCCTTTGCTTGCACAGGCTTCTATGGCTTTCTGTATCGCTTGTGCATCGTCAGTCTTTCCGTCTCCTGTAGCACCGTAATCCATGATATTGTATACATTCGTTTCGTGATGTTGACATGCGGCAAACATGAAAACACTGAGAAGAAAAAATATCAGTTTTGTTGTTTTCATATATCAATGACTTCTTGTAAGTTTTAATAAATCCTTGTTATTCTAAAATGCGAGACGGACAATCACTGGCGGCTGCACCCCATTTCTTATTCGGTTTGTCGCCCATGATAAATACCATTGTTCCTCCTTTTATAATATCTTCGTGCGTAATGTAATTTCGTGTGTAAGGCTTTCCGTTCAGTACGGCATCTTGTATGTAAATGTTCTCTTTCGAAGCGTGGCGTGCAACAAGGCGGAATGTATTGCCGTTTTCAAGATGAAGGACAGCCGTTTCAAACGATGGGCTTGCCAAAGCGTAATACGGTGTTCCCGGACATACGGGATAAAAGCCCAAAGCAGCAAAAACGTACCATGCCGACATTTGCCCTGCGTCATCATTCCCTGAAAGTCCGCCGGGCGCATTTACATATTCGGTTTCCATGATATGACGGACCGCTTTTTGAGTTTTCCACGGTTGTCCGGCGTAGTTGAACATAAAAGCCACCTGATGGCAAGGTTCATTGCCGTGCCAATAACGGTGTTGGCTGAACATCGAATCCAATTTGGCTATATACCTGTCTGGTCCGCCCATACATTCCATCAGTCCGTACGGGTCTTGCGGAACATACCATGTATAGTGACAAGGGGCACCTTCGGTAATAAAACGGTTAAAGCTGAACGCATTTGTTTCATTCAGAAAAGTTCCGTCAGCATGTCTGCCTTGCGCATATCCCGTACGCGGGTCAATGACATTCCGATAATTTTTCGCACGTGAGGAAAGCTGTTCGTAGTCCTTTGTCTTATCCAGTAGTCGGGCCACTTGTGCAAGTACAAAGTCGTCATAAGCATATTCCAGCGTGCGCGAAACTTGCTCATTGGTATGGAAAGCATCGGGTACGCTGTCTTCCAACGGAATATATCCGTATTTCAGGTAAGAATCCAACGCACGGCGTCCCATTCCGTTTTTATAATCTTCTTCCGATGCCGGATGTTCGAACGCATTCTTTCTCATGGCTTCGTAGGCTTTCTGAATATCGAAATTGCGTATTCCTTTTATATAAGCATCTCCTAACGCCGCAATGCAATGGTCGCCAATCATCGCAGCCGTATAGCTGTTCCAGCATGGGAAAATAGGAAGCCATCCTCCCTCTTCGTATTTATAAACCAATGACTGCATCATATCTCCTCCCTTAGAAGGATGAAGCAGGTTTATGAGCGGGTGCAAGGCGCGGTACGTATCCCACATGCTATAATCCTCGTAGTAGGTTTTCCCTTGAGCAAGTTGCCGGATCGGGCTTCCCGAAGCGAACGACGGGTAACGCCCGTCAGTATCGTTGAACGTGCGCGGAAGAAAAGACGCACGGTATAATGCTCCGTAAAACTTTTGTTTGGCAACGGTATCTGTAGTCTCTATCTCTATACCGGCAAGATGATGCTCCCATATTTCAGTCAGTTCTTTGCGGGTAAGGTCAAAGTCCCAATGCGGTATTTCGTCAGTAAGATTCCGTATCGCTCCTTCCTTGTCGGTAAATGATGAGGCTGCTTTGACCACTACCTGTTCATTGGCTTCTACGTGGAATCGGATGTAAGCCCCAATGCCTTTCCCTAACCGTATGTTGGTTTGTTGAGGATATAAACTGTCATTCCGGAACATACCGAAATCGCTGATGCTCTTTTGATATTCGATGATAAAATGTCCGCTATATCCCGCAGGTTCTCCCCATCCCTGATAAATGCGGTGTACGGGGTTGTATCCATAGATTCGCTTATGTATCGTATCTACTTCGATATATCCTTCTCCTTCATCGCTGTTCGGATTGACTACGAGATAAGCATCTCCTTCTTTCCCGTATGTGAAGCGGAAGATAGCTGAGCGTGAACGTCCGGTCATTTCTGCTTGTATCTGTTCGTGGGGAAGGTAAACCGAATAGTAAGCAGGTGTGGCTTCTTCGCTGTCGTGAGTAAATAGCGTGGCACGTTTTTCAGGTGTACAACTTAACTTGCCAGCCAGCGGCATCAAGGTCATTGAACCGTAGTCTTGTGTACAACCTCCACTGATCCAATGCGAATTTCTGAATCCCTGAAACAAAGAATCCCGATAGTAATAAGGGGCGATGCATTTCAGTTCCGTATCTTGTGTTTGAGGTGTCCAGAAGTTCATGCCGTTCGGTTCGAGAACAGCCGGTATGGTCTGTCCGTATTCTTCGGTATGCTTGCCAAACATGCCTGCGGTTTTCGTAACACTCGCTGCTGTGCCCACCCTCGTATCAATGTAGCTTAACAGCGATACGGTGGATGTTGCAGGATGCGTGCAGGCTGTAAAGACGATAACCGGCAATAAAAACAACAGGTATGTAGTAGGCTTCTTCATCATCGCTTTTGTTATATTTTAATGTAGATTTTCCTTTTGTATAAAGGATAACCGATAAGCCCCATTACGCCTACAAACAGCAACGAGTAAATGGCTGAGGCGGCATAAGGGTCACTGATACTGGCGTGGATTCCTTCATAGATAACCGTTTTCAGTTCCGTAACATTTAGCGTTACGGTAGTGAGTTCGCTCAACACATAGAGAAATAATGGATTGACACCGAATATTTCGAATGTTTTGCACCATGATTTCTTTTGTTTCTCATCGATGAAATAAAGTAACGTAGCTTGTAACATGGCTGCCAGTCCGCAGGTTACCAGTGCGTAACTGGGAGACCATATACGTTTGTTTAAAGGTAGCCATTCTACCAATAAAAAGCCGCATGATGCCAAAAGGAATCCGGCAACGAACAGCTTGATTATTTTTTGCTCTAAGTCTTTAGTCTCTAAAATAAGCCGTCCGCAAAGGAAACCGATAATGGTATGAGCGATGGCAGGAAGGGTGCTGACCAATCCTTCCGGATCGACAGGACTTTTGTGATACAGATGTTCATAACCCAATATCTTTGTATCAATGATACTCAAGATATTAGTACCGTCTGCGGCATATCCGTTCCCGAACTGAAGCAAGAAAGCATATCCCAACAGCAGGGCTCCGGCAATCCATTTCAAATAATTGTGGCCGATGTATAACGACAACAAAGACACGATGCCATAACATAGTGCAATGCGCGGCAGTACGCCCAAGAAACGTATGTGATCGAAGGGGAAGAAGTCGCCTTCACAAGCAAATTCGAACCAATAGATTCCCCATCCGATGAAGAAGATAATTACGGTACGTTTCAGAATTTTGCGGATGACGCTTGCCGACGGGCGGAAATTAAATTTGCGCAACGCGATGTAGGTAGATATTCCCATGATAAACAAGAAGAAAGGAAAAACCAAATCGCAAGGAGTCAACCCGTTCCAGACGGAATGACGCAAGGTGTCGTAGGACAATTTACCTCCGGCATTGTTTACCAGAATCATCCCGAAAACTGTCATTCCGCGCAGTACGTCTAATGATAAGAGTCGTTTGGATGGGGTTGTAGTCGTCATACTTTACTGAAGTTATTGGTTTAGAGGAAATGCACTGTTGAATACCGAGCGAGCCGTGTCGATACAGTCGCCCTCCGCCTGACTTGCATACGTGTTGTGCATCAGCGTCCACGGTTCTTCCATCGCGTAGTAATCCAAATCCACCATCGGCTTACCGTCGAGTACATCTTGCAGCACGTTCCAGTAGGCAGCCCAACGCTTGTAATAAAAATCTTTCAGGATGCCATTCCATTCTTTATGGGCATAATCGCGCAATCCGCCTTCATCGGCACAGGTACGGTTTCCCCATGTGGTAATTTGTACGCGGGCATTCCATTCGTACAGGTCTTTTTCTTCGTTTGTGGTGCCCAGACTGCGTGCCTGATTAATCCATCGCCCTACGCGGAACTCGCTGCGGGTTGCCAGCAGGCGGTCTTGCGCCAGAAGCAGGTTGAGGAACTCTTGCGAATGGCGTGCGAAACTGCGCTTGTCGAAGCTCTTGAAGTCGGCAATCGTCTGGTTATATACGATGCGCCCGCGGTCAGACAGCGATTGGCGCACGATGTCTACCAAGTCATACTCAAAGTTATTGTTCCCCCGGTATTTGTCGGCTACCTCCAACATCAGGCGCGCTGCGGCTTCCGTGGAAGTAGGGTCGTAGTAATTTTCCATTTTCGACCAGCTCGACACTTGGAAGTTATTCAGCCCCGGACGTCCGCAGAAGATGGATTCGTGAGGACCCTGCTGGTTGTTACCAAACGGACAGTTGTAGATGCCGTTGGCAAGAATCGTCCATGCCTGTTCTATCTTTTCGTCTCTTGTGCCGTATCGGGCGAAAAGATAGTCTTTCAGCCATGCTTCTTTGGTAATCTTTTCCGGACGCCACGGCAGTTCACACATCAGTTCAAACATAACGGGATTATTCTCACTGCCTTCCATCGTCAGCCCGATACCTTTCAGATGAGCAGCCAGCGGATTGTTTTTCGTCAGATAAAAATTATTCAGCAGTTGGTCGAACCGTCCGTGTAGACCGACGTTCCCTCCGAAGTTTTCCAATAAGCAGAATAGCCAGTCGTGTTGTTCATACCCTTTTTCACGTTTCCATATAGAAGGTATTCCCCACATGGGTCGACATTCACTGAATAAGTCGAGTATAAGTAAGTCGCCGTTTTTTAGGTTCTTAATCATTTCGGGGCGCGGGTTTTCCGTCCATCCCTGAACCACCCATACAGCTTTCGGATTAACTTCGTGCATAGCTTTTAATACAGCTTTCCCGGCAGCGTCGAAGTCAATACTTCCGGCGTTTTCACATTCGTGGAATGGGTCCATGGAATAATAATTCGCTTTGCCGAATAGCTTTTTCTGTTCATCGTAATACAGCGCAGCAATTTCAGCAAACCGCGAGTCGGTAGGAAGCAGGAACGCCGGGCGGGTAAACCCATTCCATAATTCCGGTTCGGTAACGTTCAGTCCCAACTTCTTATTGGCATCGTGGGGAACCATGCCCGAATAGCCCGGCAGAACGGGTTCGATGCCGTATTCGCGCATACGTTTTAATATTTTCTTTTGTAGCGCTTCTTGCTGTGTGTACCAACTGTCGGGATTCGGACCTCCCCATCCCTCAAGGTTATTCATTGCCCACCATGCTAAAAACGCCGGACCGGCAATGAAGCGGTTTATTTCTTCTTTCGTATATCCTAATTTAATCAGCATATTGCGCCACACGCATTCCTGACCTACGGCTGCAAGTGGCAGGTTGATGCCGTGTAACGCCATCCAGTCTATTTCCTTTTTCCAGCGGTTCCAGTCCCAGAAAGCCATCGTATACGAGTATGTGCAATAATTAAAGTCGTAACGCAGCGTCAGGTCCGTTTCGTGCCGTTCAGGGCGGGCAACCTTTGGCAATGAGGCAGGCAGGTGAGCCTGCATGTTGTTCCACGAAAGATGAATATCGGCATAATACTTCAGATACCAGTTCAGTCCCGTAGCAATATTGACGTAAGTATTTCCGCGTATAACCACTTTGTCTCCCTTTTGGTCGAGTTCAAAGAAATCTTTTCCCTCGTTTTTTTCAAGTTGAACGATAAATCTGCCTGACGCACCCGGTTCGATGCGTTCCAATAAATCTTTTATCGGGTTAGCCGACAGCATAAAAGGGAAACATACAACAATCCCTATCAGTAGAAAATGTTTTATTCTCATGGTAGTGAAATTAGGTTTTTACAAAAGTAGCAGATAGAAATATTAAGCAGGGTGAAAATAGTAAAGAAAAAGAGGAATATAGTGCAGAAGTTTTAACCCGCTTTAAATTATGCGGTTTATCCCCTCGTGCATCTGTCTGAAACACAGCCGTGTTTTTCGTCGTAAAACGCAACCGTTAGTTTTAAGTGTTTCATGCGGATGAATCATGCAGTTCTACCCATAGGATTGCCCTGTCTTCCGAATAGAAATCTTGACTGTTATCAGACATAGAATAACGGAGGGTGTATTTGTTTTTAATTTGCTACATTTGTGATGTAAATAGATTGGGCTTGTGGTAGAATTTAAGCAGCCAGAAACAGTTTCAAAGTTATGTAATAAAGACAGAGGGTAATATGAATCTTAAATCTTTATCAGTATTAAATGTATTGACGCTTCTTCCGGTTGGATATATTGCGGCACAACAGCAGCAAAGTGCGGCAGAATCGTCCGGACAACGTCCTAATATCCTTTTTATTTTGAGCGACGACCATACCTCGCAGGCGTGGGGCATCTACGGAGGTGTGCTGGCTGATTATGCGAAGAATGACAACATCAAACGTCTGGCGTCTGAAGGGGTGGTGCTGGATAATTGTTTTTGTACTAACTCTATTTCGGCTCCCAGCCGGGCAAGTATTCTGACAGGAATGTACAGTCACCGGAATGGTCTGTACACTCTAAATGATTCGTTGGCTACTTCCATCCCTACATTGGCTACTGCCTTACAGCAGGCAGGTTATCATACCGGGCTGGTAGGAAAGTGGCATATCCAGTCGCAGCCTCAGGGATTTGACTACTATTCTGTGTTCTATGACCAAGGAGAATATCGTGACCCTGTTTTTATAGACAGTAAAGACCCGTGGCCGGGAAACCGACGCTTCGGTGAGAAGATATTGGGCTTTTCTACCGACTTGGTTACGGAAAAGGCTATAAAATGGATGAAAGAACAAGACAAGGATACGCCTTTCCTGATGTGTTGTCACTTTAAGGCTACTCACGAACCGTATGATTTTCCCATACGGATGGAGCATTTGTATGACGGGGTGACATTCCCCGAACCGGAAAATCTGTTGGATTGGGGACCTGAAACAAACGGGCGTTCGTTTGTGGGGCAAACGGTTGAGGAGTTGGCGCGCCGCTGGGAGATTGCCTCTAAAGACCCTGACAAATGGTGGTGTCGTTATCCGGAATTGCCATTCAGTATTAAAGGATTGCATAAAACGGCGGCACGCAAGGCTGCTTATCAGAAGTTTATCCGCGACTACCTGCGCTGTGGAGCGACTGTTGACGATAATATAGGGAAACTTCTGAAAGCCTTAGACGAGATGGGCATCGCTGATAATACGATAGTGGTGTATGTGTCTGATCAGGGATATTTCTTGGGCGAACACGGTTTTTTTGACAAGCGGATGTTTTACGAAGAATCGGCTCGTATGCCTTTCGTTATTCGTTATCCGAAGAAAATCCCTGCCGGAAAACGACTGAAAGATTTGGTGTTGAACATTGACTTTGCTCCTACTTTGGCGCAGTTTGCAGGAGTGGAGATGACCAATGTACAAGGGCGCAGCTTTGCTGATAATTTATGTGGTAATACGCCGAAAGATTGGTGTAAGGAGATTTACTATCGTTATTGGACTAATCACGCCATCCGTCCGGCACATTTCGGCATTCGTTCCGACCGTTATAAGCTGATTTTCTATTACGGACGGAATCTGGATATGACAGATACGGAAGATTTCTCTTTTGTTCCCTGCTGGGATTTCTATGATTTGCAGAAAGATCCGAAGGAAAATCATAATGCATACAATGATAGAGAGTATGCACTGATTATTAAGCAGATGAAGCAGGATTTGCTCCGCCTCAGAAAGGAATTTGGTGATACAGACGAAAAATATCCGGAGATGAGGCAGATAATGGAAACTTACTTTTAACTGTGGCAGACTGCTCCGTGCGGGGGAATGCTTTTGTACAGATTCTTTTACCGCAGAACCTTTAGGGCTTGTTGAATTTACCTTCTCGGAAAATTTGAACAGGCTCTTGTTTTTTGTAGAATTGCGTCTTGCAGATAGAATCGGGGACGAAAAAAAGTAGTAATTTTGCACCCCGAAAAAAGGTAAAAGAAGTGGAACAGGTTATTCAACAAGCAAATGTCCGCAAAGGATTGACAAAATTAGTCGTACCGATATTCATTGAAACATTGCTGATTATGATGCTCGGCGCAGTTGACACGATTATGCTGAGCCAGTATTCTGATGAGAGTGTAGCAGCAGTGGGTGTGGTAAACCAGATTGTTATGTTTGCTTTCCTCGTATTCGAGGTGATAAACATTGGTACATCTGTGCTTTGTTCGCAATATTTGGGTGCAAAGATGCGTGAAAAGATGGTGCAGGTAGTGGGTGTATCACTTTTGCTTAATCTGGTTGTAGGATTGATAGTGAGCGGTATCCTGTATTTTGGTGCACCCACCTTGCTTGGATGGATGGGATTGCGTCCGGAGTTGTTGAAATATGGTATCGGTTATATGGAAATCGTGGGAGCGTTTGCTTTCTTTCAAGCCATATCGCTTACTATCTCTGCTTCGTTGCGTAGTGCAAACAAGGCGATTTATCCGATGCTTGTTACGGTGTTGGTAAACATTATGAATATTGTTGGAAACTATTCGCTGATTTTCGGTAAATTCGGCTTCCCCGCTTTGGGAGCAGAGGGGGCAGCTATCTCTACGGCATTCGCCCGCGGGGTAAGCATGGTCGTTTTGTTTGTGATTCTTTTCCGTAAGCATATACCTTCTTTCCCTCGTGCCTATTTCCGTCCTTTCCCGTGGATTGAATTGAAGAATCTGTTAAAGGTAGGACTTCCTTCGGCTGGAGAGAATATGTCGTACAGCTTTTCGCAAGTGGTCATTACTTATCTGATAAACATACTTGGAAACAGTGCGCTTGCTACACGTACGTATACTGTCAACACGACGATGTTTGTGTATTTGTTTGCCATTGCGATGGCTCAGGGTGGAGCAATCAGCATCGGACATCTGGTAGGGCAGAAAAAAATTCGCGCTGCTTATCTCTTGGGCAAATACGTGATGAGGCTTTCTATCCTTGTGTCGTTAATTCTGTCTTGCATTTGGGCGATATGCGGCCATGCTATCTTCAGTTGGCTGACTGATAACGAAGAAATCATCCGACTTGGCGTCACAATCTTGATTGTGGATGTAGTAGTGGAAATCGGGCGTGCCGTAAATATTTATGCCACCAATGCGTTGCGCTCGGCAGGTGATGTGAATTATCCTTTCTATGTCGGGCTGATTGTTCAGTGGACGGTATCGGTCGGGTTCAGCTATCTGTTCGGCATCCACATGGGATGGGGATTGGTAGGTATGTGGTGTGCTTTTCTGTTGGATGAAAATATCCGTGCCATTATCTTCGTGAAGCGTTGGAATAGTTTGAAGTGGGCGAAGAAAGGATTTGTGAAGTAACATTTGTAAGCATCACCCGGAAATACAGGTCGGGATACGGGCAAGTCGCGTGGTATGATAGTCGGTTACAAGGCATAAATATCATGTTACAAGTTTTTCTTTCTTTCATAGCCTGATAATCAGAATATTATATAGTCGGTTTACAAGAAGTTAAACAGGTTTTACCAATGGCGTTGTCAGCTATTTGGCGTAACTTTATAACGTTTAAATCGACTATAATTATGATAAAAAAAGGATGTTTATTTGTTTTATTGGCACTGTGTGTTTCAGTGGGGTTTGCTCAAAAGAGTGATTCGGTAGCCCAAAAAAGGAATAAAAGTATTTATCTTGAACTGTTGGGAGCTTCCACTACAATCGGAGTTTCTTACGATTCGAGGGTGAAGTCCGGTTCTAACTGGGGATATAGGGTAGGAGTGGCATACTATCAATCCTTAGAATCATTGTTCTCTGATGGAGCTTTGAACAAGGGTGTATTTTTCCCCGTAGGGGTGAACTACCTTATCGGAAAGAAAAAACATAAATTCGAGTTGGGCTTGGGAGTGAGTCCCGGATTCTATAAATGGGAAGAAGTCTATATGTGGGACACTCCGTCGGGAGACATGGAAATCCGATCATTTTCGCAAAAGAGATTTGCGTACTACTTTTTTTCGGACATCGGTTACAGATACCAGTCGGCAGGCGGATTCCTGTTCAGAGTGGGCTTGAACCCATCTTTCAGCTTTAAAGGGCGGCACGCCATAGACCGATCTCCTGATATATTCCCTTACTTTGGTTTTGGTTATTCATTTTAAGAGCCGTTCCGTATCTTCAGGTGAAAGCATATCCGTTCTGCCGTAAGGGGCGGCAGAACGGCGCTGTAAAGTCAATCGTGCTTACTCGCTGGCTTGCACAGGTTCGGCAGGCTTTTCAGTCGTCTTTTCATTTATCTTGGCGAGTGAAACCAATCCGCCCATTGCTCCCAAGTTCATGGTGTCTAACGCCGAACTGGGTACGATAACCATCGAACCTTTTTCCTTGAGTCCTTCGAACAACATATTCATGCCTCGCAGATGGAGCGCCACCGGATTGTCGGTATATTCTTTACTGGCTTGTGCAAACTTCTCGGCAATCTCTGTTTCGGCAGTACCCAAAATCACACGGGCTCTGCGTTCGCGTTCCGCCTGTGCCTCTTTACTCATAGCCTCTGCCAAGTCTTCAGGGATGGCGATATCCTTAATACCTACTGTCTGGCAGGTAATGCCCCACGGATTGGTATTGTTGTCTAAAACCTGTTGCAAGTCTTCCGCTATTTTGTCACGCTCTTGCAGCAGAGTGGCGAGTTCGTGTTTGCCTATCGTGTCTCTCAGTCCGGTTTGGGCGATGTGCTCAATAGCCTTCTGGTACTCTTGTACCTCTAAGGCTGCTTTTTCCACATCCCAGACCGTCCAGTATACTACGGCATCCACGTTGACCGGTACGGTGTCTTTAGTCAATGTTTGTTCGGCTTTAAACGCGCTGACTCTTACACGCTGGTCGATGTATGCTGATATTTGGTCGATAATCGGCACGATGAAAAACGGGCCGGGTCCTTTCAGTCCATTGAATTTACCCATGCGGAGCACTACAGCGCGTTCCCATTGGTCGGCTACGCGGATAGACGCAGACAGCAAACCGAATACCAAGATTCCGGACAGTGCCACAATCGAGTTGATAACCATCAGGCTGTGCAGGGCAAACAGAATGAGGGCGGGAATTACCAATACGGAAATGGAGATGGGGTTGGCCCATCCTTTGTTTTTTACATTCACATTCATAGTTATAAGGTTTTAAAGTTCTTGATGCTTTTTAGTTCACGGATAATTTCTTCGATGCTGAATCCGTAGCTTAACGCCACAGATGAGAACTGAGAGCAGATCTCTTTCAATTTGTTTTCACGCTCTCCTTCTTGAATTACATGGTCTGCTTGATTGATAAACGTCCCCGAACCTTGTTGGGTAGTGAGGATGTTTTTAATCTCCAGTTCCTTGTAGGCTTTAGATACCGTGTTCAGATTAACCTTTAGTTCGACGGCAAGGGCTCTTACAGTAGGGAGTTGTTCACCTACTTTCAACTGACCGGAAGCTATCCCAAACCGTATCTGGTCGATGATTTGGCGATAGATGGGAGTTCCGTTTGAGTAATCTAATATAAACTTAATCATATATTGTATTATTTGAATATTACAAATATATATTATAGCATTGAAAAAAGCAAGTCTTTATCCGTTTTTTTGTTTCTTTCAGATAAAAACTTGCTTTTCCTATGCTAAGAAGCTGTTTTGAATTTCTCCAAAAAGTTTTTCTTGGCTTGATGTGTTCGTTTTCGTGTGTGCTTTGGGCGATTTTTTGGTCCTTTTCGCTCCTGTTCTTCGCCAGATAGCCCGCTATCTTCCTCATCACAGAAGCGAAAATTCCTCAAAAACTCATCCCAAATCATCGCACGATAAATTCAAAACAGCTTCTAAGAATGCAGGGAGTGGCCGTAAATTTATAATGTTCTTATTTTAAGCGTTTTACAGATAGGGCGGAAGCATGAAAAATTCTATGGGTAGAACCGGTCAACTCTACCCATAGAAATGGTCAACGCATCCGCATGAAATGCATAACGCTAACGGTAGCGTTTTTGGGTATATTTCACATATCAGAATTTATCAGCCCTACATAGAAAAGGATAACACAGAGAATTGTGATAACCAGTGCTATGGAAGACCACTTTACGAGTAGTTTATCTTGTTTCATCGCTCCGTATACGACTCCGATAATAGAAGCGACAAATATTCCTGCCACAGCTCCGAAAATTCCTTGTACGGCAAATCCTACCAAGATGAGGATGCCCATTGTTATGAGAATATTGCGTTTCATAGTCGACGGTTAATAAAGTTATACGCTTGCTTTCAGTGCCTTGATGACGGCAGAAGTAAAGCCTTCATGCTCCAGCGCGTTTACTCCTTTGATGGTAATTCCGCCCGGTGTAGTTACTTTCTCGATTTCCAGTACGGGGTGTGTATGTTCGTTTTTCAGCAATAACTGTGCAGCCCCTTCTACGGTTTGGGCTACCATTTTCATTGCGTCGTTAGGGCGAATCCCCATTTCCACACCCGCTTGCATGGCTGCCTGTACATATTTTAATACGTAAGCGATACCGCAAGAAGTAAGTGCCGTGGCTGCAGCAAATTGTTTTTCTTCAATCAGAATGGCAAGTCCCATTTCGTTGAACAGGTCAATCATCATTTTTATCTGTTCGTCTGATGCGTTACGTGCCGCGATGGGCGTCATGCTTGCACACTCAGCTATTGCCGTGTTGGGGATAACGCGGAATATCGGCATTTCGGGGTCGACGAAGTGGGCAAGGTTTTCGAATGTAAGTCCTGCTGCCACCGATACCAGTATTTGCGGCTGGCGCAGGCGCAGAGGCTTCAATACTTCTTCCACTTTCCACGGTTTTACGGCAATAATTACAATGTCTGCTCCTTCGGCAGCCTCCTTGTTGCTGTTTGTAATATGAATATGGGGATGCTCTGCTTTCAGTAGGTCCAGCTTAGGCTGGCTGGGGTTAGATACAGTGATTTCTTCCGCCTTGATGTAATGGCCGTTAGCCAGTCCGCGTGCGATGGCTCCGCCCATGTTGCCTGCTCCTATAATCGCTACTTTCATGATGTTTCCGCTTTTTATGTTTGTTACAAATATAATCGGAAAAGAAATAGGTTGGGCGCTTTGAGCCGATTTTTTCGTCGGAGGAAAGATTTTTTCAAATGAAGTCCGCAGTGTCTGACGGCAAGGGCGGTGAGGGGAGAGTGTGGGTAGGGCCGACGTCCGTTTACCAGAACTTGTTTTGTTCGGGGTTATACTCAAAACCAGCTTCTTTCAGGCGGCTGACAATGTCGTCTTTACTCACATGGAGGTCTTCACACAGCGCGTCGAGCGAAGGATAAAAGTCGCGCAGCTTCATGTTTACCACGCTGAACAACATCATGGGGTCTTTCGGTAATTCCATATTCTTTCTCAGTTAATTGTTTCGGGCGCAAAATTACAAAATATCCCGTTCCGTTATTCGCTTCGGCGCGAATTTTTCGACAGTGCGCCACACGGATTGGAAAATAGGGAATATTCATGAAATAAATACTAAAGTTTCGGCCGCAAGTCCTGTCAAATCAGGAAAAAGCATTACCTTTGTAACCTAAAATTTACGAGGTTATACAGATATCAAATCTTAAAAATATGATGGAACTTGATTTACTCACTGCCGTATCTCCCATCGACGGACGATACAGGGGCAAAGCGGGAGCTTTGGCTGCCTATTTTTCAGAATATGCACTGATTAAATACCGCGTGCGAGTAGAAATAGAATATTTTATCGCACTTTGCGAGTTGCCGTTGCCGCAACTGCAAGGGTTGGATTGCGCTCGCTTTGAGCAGTTGCGCGACATTTACCGCAACTTCTCGGAAGCCGATGCAGCGCGCATCAAAGAAATAGAGAGCGTGACGAACCACGACGTAAAGGCTGTGGAGTATTTCATAAAAGAGCAGTTCGACAAGTTGGGCGGACTGGAGGCTTATAAAGAGTTTATCCATTTCGGACTCACTTCGCAGGATATCAATAATACTTCTGTACCCTTGTCGATAAAAGATGCGTTGGAAGAAGTGTATTATCCGCAGCTTCAGAAGCTGATAGACCAGCTTACGGCTTATGCCGAAGAGTGGAAAGATATTCCTATGTTGGCTAAAACTCACGGACAGCCGGCTTCTCCCACTCGCTTGGGAAAAGAAATCATGGTGTTCGCATATCGCTTGAACCGCCAGTTGGCAGTGTTGAAAGCTTGTCCGATTACCGCAAAATTCGGTGGGGCAACGGGTAACTACAACGCCCATCATGTGGCTTATCCGGCATACGACTGGAAAGCATTCGGTAATAAATTTGTAGCCGAGAAATTGGGCTTGGAACGCGAAGAATATACCACTCAGATTTCGAATTACGACAATTTGGGAGCCATATTCGATGCCATGAAGCGTATCAATACCATCATGATAGACATGAACCGCGACTTCTGGCAATATATTTCGATGGAATATTTCAAACAGAAGATTAAAGCAGGTGAAGTAGGCTCAAGCGCAATGCCTCATAAAGTAAATCCTATCGACTTTGAGAATGCTGAAGGAAACTTGGGTGTGGCAAATGCCATTCTTGAACATTTGTCAACCAAGCTGCCGGTGTCTCGTTTGCAGCGCGATTTGACCGACTCGACTGTATTGCGCAATGTAGGCGTTCCGTTCGGGCATACCTTGATTGCCATTCAGAGTTCGCTGAAAGGACTGGGCAAACTGTTGCTGAACGAGCATAAGATTTACGAAGACTTGGACAACTGCTGGAGCGTGGTGGCAGAGGCCATTCAAACCATTCTGCGCCGCGAGGCTTACCCGCATCCGTATGAAGCACTGAAAGCGCTTACTCGGACTAACCAAGCCATCAACGAAGCATCTATCAAAGAATTTATCGAAACACTGAACGTTAGCGAAGAAATAAAAAATGAACTGCGTGCGATTACGCCGCATAACTATACAGGCATGTAATAAAATGATTTACCCCGAGAGGGGGATGATAAATAAAAACTAAACAGTAAAAAGATTATGGAAGAAAAAGAGAACAGACAGGAAGGCGGATACAGCCGTTCTAACCGTGATGGTTACAAGTCTTACAACAACAGAGAAGGTTATAACAGAAACAATCGTTATGAAGGCGGAAGCTACGGACGTCGCCCGAATTACAACAACGACAGAAATGAGCGTCCGTATCGTTCTTCGTATAATCCGCGCTTTAACAACAACGACGGCGAAAACCGTCAGCAGCGCAATTACGGCGAACGCCCGTATCGTCCGCGTTATAATAATGCGGAAGGTGGAGAGCAACGTCCGTACCGTCCGCGCTTTAACAATGCGGAAGGTGGAGAACAACGCCCGTATCGCCCGCGTTATAACAGCGGACAGCAAAACGATAACGGCTATCGTCCGCAGTATCGTCCGCGGTTCAACAATGAAAATCAAGGAGGTTATGGTCGCCCGCAAGGAGGAGGATATCGTCCGCGTACTGCCGATTATAACCCGAACGCCAAGTACAGCAAGAAGAAACAGATAGAATATAAAGATATACTGACCGACCCGAACGAACCGATACGTTTGAATAAGTTTTTGGCTAACGCAGGTATCTGTTCGCGTCGTGAAGCAGACGAATATATCACCGCAGGTGTGGTATCGGTAAACGGTGAAGTGGTAACAGAACTGGGAACCAAAATCAAACGTACCGACGAAGTGAAGTTCCACGATCAGCCTGTATCTATCGAACGTAAGGTGTATGTGCTGCTTAATAAGCCTAAAGACTGTGTGACTACCTCCGATGACCCGCAAGAACGTAAAACCGTGATGGATTTGGTAAAAGGAGCTTGTAAGGAACGCATCTACCCGGTAGGCCGTCTCGACCGCAATACTACTGGTGTGCTGCTGCTCACAAACGATGGCGATTTGGCTTCTAAGCTGACTCACCCGAAGTTCTTGAAAAAGAAAATCTATCATGTATATTGTGATAAAAACGTAACGAAGGCAGACCTTGATAAGATTGTTGCCGGAATTACGCTTGATGATGGCGAAATCCATGCCGATGCCGTAAGCTATGCTTCGGATACAGACAAATCACAAGTAGGTATCGAGATTCACTCAGGTAAGAACCGTATCGTCCGCCGTATCTTTGAATCGCTGGGATATCGTGTGGTGAAGCTCGACCGTGTTTATTTTGCCGGACTTACCAAAAAGGGATTGCGTCGGGGCGACTGGCGTTACCTCACCGAAAAAGAAGTCAACATACTCCGCATGGGGTCTTTTGAATAATTGATAAAAATAAACTTGAAATGGAAACAATTCGTAGAACAAAAATTGTTGACCTGCTGAAACGCCGCGACTTCGGCAGCATGGTCAACGTAAAAGGATGGGTTCGTACCCGCCGTGGCAGCAAACAAGTAAACTTTATTGCCCTGAATGACGGTTCTACTATAAATAATGTGCAGGTTGTAGTAGATCTTGCAAACTTTGATGAGGAACTGTTGAAACAGATTACTACCGGTTCGTGTCTGAGCGTGAACGGCGAGTTGGTAGAATCGGTAGGAGCAGGACAGGCTTGCGAAATTCAGGCACGCGCCATCGAGGTGCTCGGAGTATGTGACAACACGTATCCGCTTCAGAAGAAAGGACATTCTATGGAATTTCTTCGCGAAATAGCACATCTCCGTCCGCGTACCAACACCTTCGGAGCCGTATTCCGTATCCGTCATAACATGGCTATTGCCATCCATAAGTTCTTCCATGACCGTGGTTTCTTCTATTTCCACACACCGATTATCACGGCGTCGGACTGTGAAGGAGCAGGTCAGATGTTTCAGGTTACTACGATGAACCTTTACGATTTGAAAAAGAACGAAAACGGTTCGATTATCTACGACGACGATTTCTTCGGAAAACAAACCAGCCTGACGGTATCCGGTCAGTTGGAAGGAGAGCTGGCAGCAACGGCATTGGGAGCCATCTATACATTTGGTCCTACATTCCGCGCCGAAAACTCGAACACGCCCCGTCACTTGGCTGAGTTCTGGATGATAGAACCTGAGGTTGCGTTTAACGACATCAACGATAACATGGATTTGGCAGAGGAATTCATTAAATATTGTGTACAGTGGGCATTAGACAACTGTTACGACGATGTGAAATTCCTGAACGATATGTTCGACAAAGGTTTGATTGAACGCCTGCAAGGTGTATTGAAAGAGACCTTTGTACGCCTGCCTTACACGGAAGGAATTAAAATACTGGAAGAAGCCGTAGCCAACGGACATAAGTTTGAATTCCCTGTATATTGGGGAGTGGATTTGGCTTCGGAACATGAACGTTACTTGGTAGAAGACCATTTCAAACGTCCGGTAATCCTGACCGACTACCCGAAAGAAATCAAGGCATTCTACATGAAGCAGAACGATGACGGAAAGACCGTACGCGCCATGGATGTCTTGTTCCCGAAAATCGGAGAAATCATCGGCGGTTCGGAACGTGAGGCAGACTACAACAAACTGCTGACTCGCATTCAGGAATTGAATATTCCGATGAAAGACATGTGGTGGTATCTGGATACACGTAAGTACGGCTCATGTCCTCATTCAGGATTCGGCTTGGGATTCGAGCGTCTGTTGCTGTTCGTTACCGGTATGGCGAATATCCGCGACGTAATACCTTTCCCGCGTACCCCGCGTAATGCAGAGTTTTAATACTCAGGACTTTATTGTTTCCTGATAAAGGAAGATATTCACCCTCCGTATGCATTGAAAAACACTACCGTTAGTGTAGGGCATCGCAAGCGGATGAGTTACTTAATTCTACCCATAGGACACGGTTGTCCTATGGGTAGAATTTTTTATGCCTTACAGCAGCGTTTGAAAACGATTTAAACGAACTATATTAATAAGCAAATAAAATGAGTATAAAAATTCCACCATA
>ENA-OXEE01000100-OXEE01000100.1-human-gut-metagenome-genome-assembly--contig:-NODE-100-length-56155-cov-24.7103_pt1 | contig 56155 bp, 45 predicted proteins | sample MGYA00249824_ERZ652242 | MGnify/ENA primary metagenome ERZ652242 (study PRJEB26925, sample SAMN05826943) | human gut metagenome | biome: ENVO:2100002; feature: ENVO:00000062; material: ENVO:00002003... | reverse complement strand
AGACTGTAAATCTGCTGGCTTACGCCTTCGGTGGTTCGAATCCATCTTTGCCCACTTGATGACATGCGGAAGTAGCTCAGTCGATAGAGCATTAGCCTTCCAAGCTGAGGGTCGCGGGTTTGAGTCCCGTCTTCCGCTCTCTTTCTTTTCTTCTTTGCTGTTATAGCTCAGCGGTAGAGCACTTCCTTGGTAAGGAAGAGGTCCCGGGTTCAAGTCCCGGTAACAGCTCGTGAAAGTGTAATGCTGATTATTAATCAAAATAAATAAAAGTAAAGCTATGGCTAAAGAGAAATTTGAACGCACCAAACCCCATGTGAACATTGGTACGATTGGTCACGTAGACCACGGAAAAACAACTTTGACTGCTGCTATTACTAAGGTGTTGGCAGAAAGAGGTTTCACTAAAGCTGACGAAATCAAGTCTTTCGATCAGATTGATAACGCTCCGGAAGAAAAGGAACGTGGTATTACCATTAATACTTCTCACGTAGAATACGAAACTGCAAATCGTCACTATGCACACGTTGACTGTCCGGGACACGCCGACTATGTGAAGAACATGGTAACTGGTGCCGCTCAGATGGATGGTGCAATCATCGTAGTTGCAGCAACTGATGGTCCGATGCCTCAGACTCGCGAACACATCTTGTTGGCTCGTCAGGTAAACGTGCCGCGTTTGGTTGTATTCTTGAACAAGTGCGATATGGTTGACGACGAAGAAATGTTGGAGCTGGTAGAAATGGAAATGCGCGAATTGCTGTCATTCTATGACTACGATGGTGACAACACTCCGATTATCCGCGGTTCTGCACTGGGTGCATTGAACGGCGTTAAGGAATGGGAAGACAAAGTTATCGAACTGATGGACGCTGTTGATAACTGGATTCCTCTGCCTCCGCGTGATGTTGATAAACCGTTCTTGATGCCGGTTGAAGACGTATTCTCAATCACTGGTCGTGGTACTGTTGCTACTGGCCGTATCGAAGCTGGCCGCGTTAAAGTAGGTGACGAAGTTGAAATCCTTGGTTTGGGTGAAGACAAGAAGTCAGTTGTAACCGGTGTTGAAATGTTCCGTAAGATTTTGGATGAAGGCGAAGCTGGTGACAACGTAGGTCTGTTGCTCCGTGGTATCGACAAGAACGAAATCAAACGTGGTATGATTCTTTGCCACCCGGGTCAGGTTAAGGCTCACTCTAAGTTCAAAGCTGAGGTTTATATCTTGAAGAAAGAAGAAGGTGGTCGTCACACTCCGTTCCACAACAAATACCGTCCTCAATTCTATCTGCGTACTATGGACTGTACAGGTGAAATCACTTTGCCGGAAGGAACAGACATGGTAATGCCGGGTGATAACGTAACTATCACTGTAGAATTGATTTACCCGGTTGCATTGAACGTAGGTTTGCGTTTCGCTATCCGCGAAGGTGGACGTACAGTAGGTGCTGGTCAGATTACTGAAATCCTTGACTAATTAGCAAGTTAAATCATTTATCATATAGTTCCCGGACTAGTTTTCGGGAACTATTTTTACGGGAATAGCTCAGTTGGTAGAGCATCGGTCTCCAAAACCGAGTGTCGGGAGTTCGAGCCTCTCTTCCCGTGCTAAATTGATACGAATATGTTTAAAAAGATAACGAATTATTGTAAAGAATCTTATGACGAACTAGTCCATAAAGTATCGTGGCCTACTCGTAAAGAACTTTCTAGTAGTGCAGTAGTTGTTTTATATGCTTCCCTGCTTATTGCACTCGTTGTTTTTCTTATGGATTCTGCCTTCCAGTTTATCATGGAAGATGTTATCTATCCGCACTAATAAACAGTTAGAGAATGTCTGAGATTGAAAAAAAATGGTACGTGCTTCGTGCTGTGAGTGGTAAGGAAACCAAGGTGAAAGAGTATATCGAAGCAGAAATGCGGAATACTGACCTTGGCGAATACGTATCTCAGGTGTTGATCCCTACCGAGAAGGTGTATCAGGTTCGCAATGGTAAAAAGATTGTGAAGGAGAGAAGTTACCTTCCTGGTTATGTCTTAGTGGAAGCTGCATTGGTTGGTGAAGTTACTCATCAGTTGAGAAACATTTCTAACGTAATCGGTTTCTTGGGCGGTTTGGATCATCCGGTACCTTTGAGACAATCAGAGGTTAATCGTATATTGGGTACGGTAGACGAATTGCAGGAAGTAAGTGAGGACGCAAATGTGCCTTACGTTGTAGGAGAAACAGTGAAAGTTTCTGTCGGACCGTTTAGCGGATTCAGTGGTGTCATTGAAGAAGTGAGTGCGGAAAAACGGAAATTGAAAGTAATGGTCAAGATATTCGGGCGGAAGACTCCGCTTGAATTAGGCTTTACGGATGTGGAAAAGGAATAAAGGCATTCTGTTACGTGCTGCTATTCCCTTCGTTGAATTATTTTTATATTAAAAATTAAAGAAATGGCTAAAGAAGTTGCTGGACTAATCAAATTACAGATTAAAGGAGGCGCTGCAAATCCATCTCCTCCCGTTGGACCTGCCTTAGGTTCTAAGGGTATTAACATTATGGAGTTTTGCAAGCAATTCAACGCCAGAACCCAGGACAAGGCAGGTAAAGTATTGCCTGTTATCATTACCTACTACACAGACAAGTCTTTTGACTTCGTGATTAAGACTCCTCCTGTAGCTATTCAGTTGCTTGAGGCTGCGAAGATTAAGAGTGGTTCTGCTGAGCCGAATCGTAAGAAAGTTGCAGAGTTGACTTGGGATCAAATCCGTACGATTGCTCAGGATAAGTTGGTTGACTTGAACTGTTTTACTGTTGAGGCTGCTATGACAATGGTAGCAGGTACAGCTAGAAGTATGGGTATCGCTGTAAAAGGTGACTTCCCGGGTAATAACTAATTAACTTCAATTGATAATGGGTAAACTGACAAAAAAACAAAAGTTGGCTGCAGAGAAAATTGAAGCAGGGAAAGCATACTCACTGAAAGAAGCTTCTGAATTGGTAAAGGAAATCACTTTTACTAAATTTGATGCTTCGTTAGATATTGACGTACGTTTAGGTGTAGATCCTCGTAAGGCTAACCAGATGGTAAGAGGTGTTGTATCTCTGCCTCATGGAACAGGTAAGCAGGTTCGTGTACTTGTTTTGTGTACGCCGGATGCTGAAGCTGCTGCAAAAGAAGCAGGTGCTGACTATGTTGGTCTTGATGAATATATAGAAAAGATCAAAGGTGGATGGACAGATGTGGATGTAATCATCACAATGCCGTCTATTATGGGTAAAATTGGTGCTCTTGGTCGTGTGCTCGGTCCTCGTGGCTTGATGCCGAATCCAAAGAGTGGAACTGTGACTATGGATGTAGCTAAAGCTGTTAAGGAAGTTAAGCAAGGTAAGATTGACTTTAAGGTAGATAAGAGCGGTATCGTTCATACTTCTATCGGTAAAGTTTCTTTTACTCCTGATCAGATTCGTGAGAATGCGAAAGAATTTATCGCAACTATCATTAAACTGAAACCGGCAACAGCTAAAGGTACTTATATTAAGAGCATTTATCTTTCAAGTACTATGAGTAAGGGTATTAAGATTGACCCGAAATCTGTAGATGAAAACTAATAATTAAGGAGGAATCATGAGAAAGGAAGATAAAGGCGTAATTATAGGTCAGTTGGCTGATACCGTAAAGCAATATGGACATTTCTATTTGGTAGATACAACTGCTATGGATGCAGCTGCTACTAGCGATTTGCGTAGAAAATGCTATAAAGCTGGTATCAAGTTGGTTGTTGTGAAGAATTCTTTGCTTCACAAGGCTTTGCTGAACTTGGATGTTGATTATTCACCGTTGTTTGATTCTTTGAAGGGTACGACTTCAGTAATGTTTAGTGAGGTTGCTAACGCTCCTGCAAAATTGCTGAAAGAATACAAAGAAGGTGTTCCTTCATTGAAGGCTGCATACGCAGAAGAAGGATTCTATATCGGTGCTGAACAACTCGAAGCTTTGGCAACTATCAAGAGCAAGAACGAGGTTATCGCAGATATCATTGCATTGTTGCAATCTCCGGCGAAGAATGTTGTTTCGGCTCTTCAATCAGGTGGCAACACCATTCATGGGGTTCTTCAGACACTTGCAGAACGTCCCGAATAACAACTTTAATATTTTTCAATTAGTAACAAACATTTAAATTTCATACAAAAATGGCAGATTTGAAAGCTTTTGCAGAACAATTAGTTAACTTGACAGTAAAAGAAGTTAATGAACTTGCAACTATCCTTAAAGAAGAATATGGTATTGAACCTGCTGCTGCAGCTGTAGCTGTTGCTGCTGGTCCTGCTGCTGCTGGTGCAGCTGCTGCTGAAGAAAAAACTTCATTCGATGTAGTTTTGAAGAGCGCAGGTGCTGCTAAATTGCAGGTAGTTAAGGCTGTTAAAGAAGCTTGCGGACTTGGTTTGAAAGAAGCTAAAGACTTGGTAGACGGTGCTCCTAGCACTGTAAAAGAAGGTTTGGCTAAAGATGAAGCTGAATCTTTGAAGAAAACTCTGGAAGAAGCTGGAGCTGAAATCGAACTTAAATAATATTGGCCTGTTTAACAGGTAATCCGGTTAAGAGTCCTCAAAGAGGATTCTTAACCTTTTTGCGTCTACACAGGTTTTTATTCCTGAAATTAACAAATTAACTCCATACAGATGTCTTCAAATACAAATAACCAACGAATTAATTTTGCTTCTATTAAGAATCCGATGAAGTATCCGGATTTTTTGGAAGTGCAGTTGAAGTCATTTCAAGACTTTTTGCAATTGAATACACCGCCTGAAAACCGTAAGAATGACGGATTGTATAAGGTGTTTGCTGAGAATTTTCCAATAGCGGATACACGTAATAATTTTGTATTAGAGTTTCTTGATTATTACATAGACCCGCCTTACTATTCTATTGATGAATGTTTAGAACGCGGTTTGACTTATAGTGTCCCATTGAAGGCTAAATTGAAGCTTTATTGTACAGACCCTGATCATGAAGATTTTGATACCGTTATTCAGGATGTGTTCTTGGGGCCTATACCTTACATGACTCCGAAAGGTACTTTTGTTATTAATGGAGCAGAGCGTGTTGTCGTTTCTCAATTACACCGTTCTCCAGGCGTATTCTTCGGACAAAGTATTCATGCGAACGGAACAAAATTGTATTCTGCTCGAATTATTCCGTTCAAAGGTTCGTGGATTGAATTTGCTACAGACATTAATAATGTCATGTATGCTTATATTGACCGTAAGAAGAAATTGCCTGTAACTACTTTGTTGCGTGCTGTAGGATTTGAGAATGATAAAGATATTCTTGAAATCTTTAATTTGGCAGAGGATGTAAAGGTAAACAAAGCTAATCTGAAAAAGATTATCGGACGTAAGTTGGCAGCGCGTGTCTTAAAGACATGGACAGAAGACTTTGTAGATGAAGATACCGGTGAAGTTGTTTCTATCGAACGTAATGAAGTGGTTATAGACCGTGAGACAATTATTGAACCGGAACACATTGACTTGATTCTAGAGTCTGGAGTTCAGAATATACTTGTTCATAATGAAGAAGCTAATGCTTCGGATTATTCTATTATATTTAATACATTACAGAAAGACCCGAGCAATTCGGAAAAAGAAGCTGTATTGTATATTTACCGTCAGTTGCGTAATGCGGATCCTGCTGATGATGCAAGTGCACGTGAAGTTATTAATAACTTGTTCTTCTCGGAAAAACGTTACGATTTGGGCGAAGTCGGTCGTTATCGCATCAACAAAAAATTGAATCTTGATACACCGATGGATGTCAAGGTGTTGACAAAGCAAGATATTATCGAGATTATCAAGTATCTGATTGAATTGATAAACTCGAAGGCTGACGTGGATGATATCGACCATTTGAGCAACCGTCGTGTCCGTACAGTAGGCGAACAGTTGTCCAATCAGTTTGCTATCGGTTTGGCGCGTATGTCTCGTACGATTCGTGAGCGAATGAATGTACGAGATAATGAAGTGTTTACTCCGATTGATTTGATTAATGCGAAAACCATTTCATCTGTGATTAACTCATTCTTCGGTACGAATGCGTTGTCACAATTTATGGACCAAACGAACCCCTTGGCGGAAATTACGCATAAGCGTCGTTTGTCAGCGTTAGGTCCTGGAGGTTTGTCGCGTGACCGTGCCGGATTCGAGGTGCGTGACGTACACTATACTCACTATGGGCGTTTGTGTCCGATTGAAACTCCTGAAGGTCCGAATATCGGTTTGATATCTTCTTTGTGTGTGTATGCAAAGATTAACGATTTAGGCTTTATTGTAACTCCTTATCGGAAGGTGAAAGACGCTAAAGTGGATTTATCTCCAGAGGGTATCGAATATCTGTCGGCAGAGGAAGAAGAAGATAAGATTATTGCACAAGGAAATGCGCCATTGAATGATGACGGTACATTTATCCGTGACAAAGTAAAAGCACGTCGTGATGCGGATTATCCGGTTGTTACTCCTGACCAAGTAGAATTAATGGACGTTTCTCCACAGCAGATTGCATCTATTGCTGCTTCATTGATTCCGTTCTTGGAACACGATGATGCGAACCGTGCATTGATGGGTTCAAACATGATGCGCCAGGCAGTACCTTTGTTGAGAACGGAAGCTCCGATTGTAGGTACAGGTATTGAAAAGCAATTGTGTGAAGATTCTCGCACACAAATTGCTGCTGAAGGAGATGGTGTGATTGAATTTGTGGATGCTACAACAATTCGTGTATTATATGACCGGACTGAAGAAGAAGAATTTGTAAGTTTCGAGCCGGCATTGAAAGAATACCGTATTCCGAAATTCCGCAAAACAAATCAAAGCATGACAATCGACTTGCGTCCGATTTGCAGCAAAGGACAACGGGTGAAGAAAGGCGATATTTTGACTGAAGGTTATTCTACCGCTAATGGAGAATTGGCTTTGGGTAAGAATTTGCTGGTAGCTTATATGCCATGGAAGGGATACAATTATGAGGATGCGATTGTATTGAATGAACGCATGGTTCGTGAAGATATTTTGACTTCTGTGCATGTGGATGAGTACATATTGGAAGTCCGCGAAACCAAGCGTGGAATGGAAGAGTTAACATCTGATATCCCGAATGTTAGCGAAGAAGCTACTAAAGATTTGGACGAGAACGGTATTGTTCGTATCGGTGCACGTATTGAGCCAGGAGATATTTTGATAGGTAAGATTACTCCGAAGGGTGAATCGGATCCTTCTCCGGAAGAAAAATTGTTGCGTGCTATCTTTGGAGATAAGGCAGGTGATGTAAAGGACGCTTCATTGAAAGCTTCTCCTTCATTGCGTGGTGTGGTAATCGATAAGAAATTGTATTCTCGTGTTATTAAGACACGTAGTGAAAAGAATGCCGATAAGCAGATTCTTCCGAAATTGAATGAAGAGTTTGAAGAAAAGGCAGCAGCATTGAAAGAAATCCTTGTAGAAAAATTATTGGTATTAACTGAGGAAAAGGTTTCGCAAGGAGTAAAAGATTATTTGGGTACTGAAGTAATTGCGAAGGGCGCCAAATTTACGAAATTCGCTTTAGAATCATTGGATTATACAGTAGTTCAATTAAGCAAGTGGACTGCAGATGCTCATAAAAATGAGATGATTCGTGATTTGGTGATGAATTATCTGAAGAAATACAAGGAATTGGATGCTGAATTGAAGCGGAAGAAATTTGCTTTGACTATTGGCGATGAACTTCCTTCTGGTATTATTCAGATGGCGAAAGTTTATATTGCGAAAAAACGTAAGATTGGTGTTGGTGATAAGATGGCTGGTCGTCATGGAAACAAGGGTATCGTATCCCGTGTAGTGCGTCAGGAAGATATGCCGTTCTTGGCAGACGGAACTCCGGTTGATATCGTTTTGAATCCGTTGGGTGTGCCTTCTCGTATGAACATCGGTCAGATATTTGAAGCTGTACTTGGACGTGCCGGAAAAGAATTGGGAGTGAAGTTTGCTACTCCGATTTTTGATGGTGCTACATTGAATGATTTGGATAAATGGACTGATAAGGCAGGTCTGCCCCGTTATTGCAAAACGTATTTGTATGACGGTGGTACAGGAGAACAGTTTGACCAGCCTGCTACGGTAGGTGTGACATATATGTTGAAATTGGGTCACATGGTTGAAGATAAGATGCATGCACGTTCTATCGGTCCGTACTCTTTGATTACTCAGCAGCCTCTTGGTGGTAAGGCTCAGTTTGGTGGTCAGCGTTTCGGAGAAATGGAGGTTTGGGCTATAGAAGCATTTGGAGCAGCCCATGTTCTTCAGGAAATATTGACAATTAAGTCGGATGATGTTGTTGGACGTTCGAAGGCATACGAAGCTATTGTGAAAGGTGAGCCGATGCCTATTCCGGGCATTCCTGAATCTTTGAACGTATTGTTGCATGAGTTGAGAGGTCTCTGCTTGAGTATTACATTGGAATAATTTAAAAACTTTGAAAATAAGAAAGTATGGCTTTTAGAAAAGATACTAAGATAAAAAGTAATTTTTCAAAAATTACGATTGGATTAGCATCACCTGAGGAAATCTTGGAAAACTCGTATGGTGAAGTGCTGAAGCCGGAAACTATCAATTACCGTACTTATAAGCCGGAACGTGACGGATTGTTTTGTGAACGTATTTTCGGACCGGTAAAAGACTATGAATGCCATTGCGGAAAATATAAACGTATCCGTTATAAAGGCATTGTGTGTGACCGATGTGGAGTTGAGGTTACAGAAAAGAAGGTGCGCCGTGAACGTAGCGGACATATTCAGTTGGTAGTTCCTGTTGCTCATATCTGGTATTTCCGTTCTTTGCCCAATAAGATTGGTTATTTGCTGGGTTTGCCTACCAAAAAATTGGATGCCGTTATTTATTATGAACGTTATATCATTATTCAGCCGGGAGTAAAAGCAGAAGATGGCGTAAATCAATATGATTTATTATCAGAAGAAGAGTATTTGGAAATCTTAGAAACACTTCCGAAAGATAACCAATATTTGGAAGATACAGATCCGAACAAGTTCATAGCTAAAATGGGTGCAGAAGCTATCTATGATTTGTTGGTTCGTTTGGATTTGGATGCTCTTTCGTATGAATTGCGCCATAAAGCAAATAATGATTCTTCACAACAACGTAAGAATGAAGCGTTGAAACGTTTGCAGGTCGTGGAATCATTCCGTGCATCACGCGGTCGCAATAAGCCGGAATGGATGATTGTACGTATTGTTCCGGTTATTCCGCCAGAACTCCGTCCGTTGGTTCCATTGGATGGTGGACGTTTTGCAACTTCTGACTTGAATGATTTGTATCGTCGTGTGATTATCCGTAACAATCGCTTGAAACGGCTGATTGAAATCAAGGCACCGGAAGTAATTTTGCGTAATGAGAAACGTATGTTGCAAGAAGCGGTTGATTCTTTGTTTGATAACTCAAGAAAGTCAAGTGCGGTAAAAACAGATGCCAATCGTCCGCTTAAATCTTTGTCGGATAGCTTGAAGGGTAAACAAGGACGTTTCCGTCAGAATCTGTTGGGTAAACGTGTCGACTATTCAGCACGTTCAGTTATTGTTGTCGGTCCAGAATTGAAGATGGGTGAATGCGGTATCCCCAAATTGATGGCAGCTGAATTGTACAAGCCGTTTATCATTCGAAAATTGATAGAACGAGGTATTGTAAAGACCGTGAAATCTGCCAAGAAGATTGTAGACCGTAAAGAGCCGGTTATTTGGGATATCTTGGAACACGTGATGAAAGGTCATCCCGTATTGCTGAACCGTGCGCCGACCTTGCACCGTTTGGGTATCCAGGCATTCCAGCCGAAGATGATTGAAGGTAAGGCTATCCAGTTGCATCCGTTAGCTTGTACGGCGTTTAATGCAGACTTCGATGGTGACCAAATGGCGGTTCACTTGCCTTTGAGTAATGAAGCAGTATTGGAAGCTCAATTATTAATGCTTCAGTCACATAATATATTGAATCCTGCTAATGGTGCGCCGATTACCGTGCCCGCACAGGATATGGTGTTAGGACTTTATTATATCACTAAACTCCGTAAGGGGGCGAAAGGTGAAGGCTTGATTTTCTACGGACCGGAAGAAGCGATGATTGCTTACAATGAAGGGAAAGTGGATATTCATGCTATAATTAGCGTGGTGGCAAACGACCTTGACGAGAACGGTAACATCGTTAAGAAGATGATTAAGGAAACTTCGGTTGGACGTGTCATCGTTAACGAATTGGTGCCGGATGAATGTGGTTACTTGAATACGATTATTTCAAAGAAATCATTGCGTGATATCATTAGCGACGTTATTAAGAAAGTCGGTGTGGCACGTGCTTGCGAATTCTTGGATGGTATTAAGAATTTGGGTTACCAAAAGGCGTTTGAAGGTGGTCTGTCATTTAACTTAGGTGATATTATCATTCCGAAAGAAAAAGAAGACTTGGTTAAACGTGGTAATGAGGAAGTGGAACAAATCATGATGAACTATAATATGGGTTTCATTACCGATAACGAACGTTATAATCAGGTTATTGATACATGGACACATGTCAATAGTGATTTGTCTGACATTTTGTATAAGACCATTAAGAACGATGACCAAGGATTCAATTCTGTATTTATGATGTTGGATTCTGGAGCCCGTGGTTCTAAGGAACAGATTCGTCAGTTGTCCGGTATGCGTGGTTTGATGGCGAAGCCGCAAAAGGCGGGTGCTGAAGGTGCGCAGATTATTGAAAACCCGATTCTTTCTAACTTTAAGGAAGGTCTTTCGGTGTTAGAGTACTTTATCTCTACCCACGGTGCTCGTAAAGGTCTTGCCGATACTGCATTGAAGACTGCCGATGCCGGATACTTGACCCGTCGTTTGGTCGATGTTTCGCACGATGTGATTATCAATGAAGAAGACTGTGGCACATTGCGTGGTTTGGTTTGTACGGCATTGAAGAATAATGATGAAGTCATTGCTACATTATACGAACGTATCTTGGGACGTGTATCGGTACACGATGTGATTCATCCTACTACGGGTAAATTGATTGTGGCATCGGGCGAGGAAATCACCGAAAGCATTGCCGAAGAAATTGAGAACTCTCCGATAGAAAGTGTTGAAATTCGTTCGGTATTGACTTGTGAATCGAAAAAAGGTGTTTGTGCGAAGTGTTACGGACGTAATCTGGCTACCAGCCGTATGGTTCAGAAAGGTGAAGCTGTCGGAGTTATTGCTGCACAATCTATCGGTGAACCGGGTACTCAGTTGACTTTGCGTACATTCCACGCCGGTGGTATTGCCGGTAATATGGCGGCTAATGCAAGTATTACGGCGAAGAATGATGCACGTTTGGAATTTGAGGAACTTCGTACCGTAGATGCGGTGGAAGAGACAGGCGAACCGGTGAAGATTGTAGTAGGCCGTTTGGCAGAAGTACGTTTCATTGATGTTAATACAGGTATTGTATTGTCTACCCATAATGTACCTTACGGTTCGAAATTGTATGCATCGGATGGTGAAGTAGTAGAGAAAGGCAAACTGATTGCCAAATGGGATCCGTTTAATGCTGTTATTGTAACAGAAGCTAGCGGTAGAGTTGCGTTTGAATCTGTTATTGAGAATGTGACTTATAAGGTTGAATCAGATGAAGCTACCGGTTTGCGTGAGATTATTATCACTGAGTCGAAAGATAAGAACAAGATTCCGTCATTACATGTTCTTGATGAGAACGGTAATGAAATCCGTACTTACAATTTGCCGGTAGGTGGACACGTGGTGGTAGAAGATAAGCAGACCGTGAAAGCGGGTGATATCTTAGTGAAAATACCTCGTGCAGTAGGTAAGGCGGGTGATATTACTGGTGGTCTTCCTCGTGTTACGGAATTGTTTGAGGCTCGTAATCCGTCTAACCCTGCTGTCGTTTCTGAAATCGATGGTGAGGTTACAATGGGCAAGATTAAGCGTGGTAACCGTGAAATTATCGTGACTTCGAAGACTGGCGATGTGAAGAAATACCTTGTCGCTTTGTCTAAGCAGATTCTGGTACAGGAGAACGACTATGTGCGTGCAGGTACTCCATTGTCTGATGGTGCTATTACTCCTGCTGATATTTTGGCAATTAAAGGTCCTACGGCAGTACAGGAATATATCGTTAATGAAATCCAAGACGTATACCGTCTGCAAGGTGTGAAGATTAATGATAAGCATTTCGAGATTATCGTACGTCAGATGATGCGTAAGGTACAGATTAACGAGCCGGGTGATACACGTTTCTTGGAACAGCAAGTGGTAGACCGTTTGGAATTTAATGAAGAGAACGATCGTATCTGGGGTAAGAAAGTGGTAGTTGATGCAGGTGATTCTCAAAACCTCCAGCCGGGTCAGATTGTAACAGCCCGTAAGTTGCGTGACGAAAATAGTATGTTGAAACGTCGTGACTTGAAGTTGGTAGAAGTGCGTGATGCTGTTCCTGCGACTTCGACTCAGATTCTTCAAGGTATTACTCGTGCTGCATTGCAGACTTCTAGCTTTATGTCGGCTGCATCATTCCAGGAAACTACGAAAGTTCTTAATGAAGCTGCTATCAATGGAAAAGTAGACCGTTTGGAAGGTATGAAGGAAAATGTGATTTGTGGTCACTTGATTCCTGCAGGTACCGGACAGCGCGAGTTTGACAAAGTTATTGTAGGTTCGAAGGAAGAGTATGACCGCATTTTGGCTAACCGTAAAAATGTGCTTGATTATAACGAAGTAGAATAATTCTTTAGAATAATCCTCTAGAATACAGAATGGCATGTGCTAATGATTGGATAGTAATCATTTCACATGCCATTTATGTTTTGGAACTTTTGTTTTTGTCATCAAATATAAATCAAGAATTTATTTAGCCAACCATATTTCCGGGTTCAGCTTGGCGGTTTCTTTCCGAAGCTGGAAATGAAGGACGGTATTGCCGTTCGTATCAGTATGTACCTGCCCGATGATGTCTTTGGTTTTCAGAACGCTTCCTTTCTTTACCTGTACCGAACTCAGATTGCAATAGACCGAAATATAATTCCCATGACGCACCAATACATTCGACAAGCCGTTGTATTGGAAGATAGCAGACACTTCCCCGTCGAAGATGACACGGGCTTGTGCACCTTCTTTTCCTTTGACATCTATACCTTTGTTATCCAAGCGGACATTGCGTAAGCCTTTTACTTGGTATTTACCGTAATGCCCTACAATGGCGTATGCCCCTGTAATCGGCATCGGAAGCCTGCCTTTGTTTTTCTCGAAGACATTCGAGAGACGCAAGTCTTCATTATCCACTTTATAGACTTCAACTTTCGATTCAGGGATTGCCGCTTTCTTACTCTCCGCGATTGTTTCCTTTTGCGCTTCTTTCCGTTTCTGTTCTGCCTCTGCTTTCCGGCGCGCTTCGGCTTTTTTCCGTTTGCGTGCAGCTTCTATTTCGATTTCAATCAGGCGGTCTATCTCCGCATTCAGGCGGTTGGCTGAACGGCGTTTCTCCTTGATTTCCCGTTGGATTGCCCCTTGTTTCTTTTGCAAGGCGGAAAGCAAAGCCTTCCGTTCTTTTTCCTGTTCTTCCAATTTCAGCTTTTCGGCTTCTCCCTGTTTCAGCATATCCGCTTTCGCATCCCGGCTGGCAAGCAATGTTTTTTGCTTATCCGACACTTCCCTTTGCTTGCGTTGCACTTCTTTCCCTTGCCTCCGCTGGTAATCGGCATACTCGCGCACATAACGCATCCGACGGTACATTTGGCTCAGGTTATCTGCCGAGAAGACAAACATCAGTTTCTCTTGGATAGACTTGTTCTTGTACATATACATCACCGACTTTTCGTATTTCTTTTTCTTGTCGGCGAGTTCACACTCCAATGTCTTCAAATCCGTCTTCAAGCGGTCTATTTCATTTTGGATGACCTGTACGTCCTTCTCTATTGTCTCGATATATTGTTTCCGGTCCGCAATCTGTCCCGACAAGACCGCTAAGTTATCCAATTGGCTCTTTACATCCTTCTTGGTGGACTGAAGCAAGGTCTCCGAATCGGAGATTTGCTTCTGCAAGGCAGCATGTTGCTTCTCCAGTTCCCGAATCTTCTTCGTGCTTTGCGCGCAAAGCGAAATGGAAACCAGCCCTATCAACACTATGCCTATCATCCGTTTCATCCGTTCTGCAATATCTTTAACAGTTCTTCTATACTTACACGCGTATATTTAGCCGGTATCTCCGTGCGGGCTTTCCAGTCTCCTCCCACACTTAACCGCGAGAAATCCATACCCAATGCCAAAGGCTTGCCCGTCCCTTCAATGGAAAGCTTCATCTGTTCTGGGAAAAAGCGTTGTTCTACTTTTCTGAACGCACCGTATTTCCATTGCAAGGCATACGGAGTACCCGATACCCCTATCCGGCTTTCCTCCAGCCAACCTTGTTCGGTAGAAGTAAAGAAGCGGTAGGTGAGTTGATGCTCTCCTTTTGCTTCTAATATCGCACGCCCTTCGGCTAACGAAAGACGGAAATCACTTGCATCGTCCCTGTCCACTTGTGTCTTGCCCGGCACAAACAATTCGTTTAAGAACAAAGACTGAAGCACCGCAAAACTCAAGTCCGTACGTGCCCATCGGTTTATCTCCTCAAACGAGATCTGTACATAACGCTTGTTCAAGCGGTCGAGTGCCAACAAGCCTTCAGGAGAGATTTCCAGCCGTGCCACTTCGATACCCAAGAAGGGAGCTATGGAAAACTGGATCGATTCGCCCCGCTTCAAGCGTAGGGTAGCGTTTACTTCGGCATGTTTCCCTTCGTCCAATGATAAGTCTAAAGCGACTTTCCCGCTCAAGCTTTGCCAAGCGGGAGCCAATTCGATAACCTTCTCTATATAGGCTTCTCCCGTCAATCCTCCAATCATCGGTGCCTTAGCCGCCTTCCGTGAGGAAGAACACGAAGCCAAAAGAACCGCTATAATTATAATGTATACGTATTTCATCGTTTTTACTTTTCAAACGCAGAGACGCAAAAACGCAAAACTTTTATTTTAATGAGTTTAGAATCTAATATCGCAAGACTATTGTCTTTTAACTCTTGCCGAAAGCATAACTCCTTCTAACTTCTTTGTTCTGCTTATAATTATTCCTCTGCGCTTTTGTGTCTCTGCGTTTGTTTTTAATAATCATTCAATATACTTTTTCAACTTAATCTTCTGTTTCAAGCGTTTGATTTCCTCTTCCGTAGGAGGTGTCTCGCCTTCTTCTGTCTCTTTTATCGCATCGGCTTTCTTCCAGTATTCCAATGCTTTCTCTTTCTCGCCTAACATGTAATAAATATCTCCGCAATGCTCTACGATAACCCGGCTCTTCTCTCCGCCGTTGCGCAATGCCTGCTCAATATAAATACGGGCTTCGGTATAACGTCCCTTCTCAAAAAGAATCCAAGCATACGTGTCCAGATAGGTTTCATTATCCGGTTCCGCCTTCACCGTGCGGTAACTCATCTCTTCCGCCTTATCCAAATGTTTCTTATCTACGGAAAGGAAATACGCATAATTATTCAATGTTCCGATGTTGTCGGGATTATATACCAACGAAGAATCATATGCCGCGTAGGATTCTTCCGACCTTCCCTTTTGGTGATAAATGTCTCCCAATATCGCATAAAAGTCGGAAGCGATTTGCTTGTCGCTCTTCTCGTTGATTTGCCTTACGCCACGCGTGAAGACATCCAACGCCTCGTCCAGCTTTTCTTGCTGATAATAAGCGATGCCCTGATAATAATAAAACTCCAATGCGTCCGGATGATACTCTAAGGCAGAGGTGGCAATCCGTATCACTTCGTCCAAATCATTGTCCTGTATGGCATAGCTCAATAATTGCAAGCGGGCGGGCTTGTTCTCTGGGTCTAATGAAAGCACTTGCTCTAATACCGGAATGGATTCCTTCTTCATGTTCTTGGTAATCATGTATTGGGCGCAAAGCATCGCCAAATCGGCATTTTGTTGGGGACGCGCCAAGATACGTTGGAACAATGCCACAATTTGCGTGCTATCCTTTGTGGTTTGTTCCGATTGTAGGATGTTCTGGCGCATCAGTTCCATCTTCGTGTCCGAGGGGACATTGTCGTTCATTAATATCGTATCCAGCTGAAGCTGGTACAGGCTGTCCTGACCCGTCTTTTGGTAATACGAAGCCATGGAAAGCACCGCCGGAGCATAATTCGGTTCTTCCTTTAATATATGCCGGTAAATATCCAACGCTTCTTGATACTTCTCGTTATTCAAATAAACATCGCCCAAGATAGTCTGATAACGTAAATCGTAAGGATATTCTTTCGAGAGGTTTTCTATCTCGATAAAGGCACTATCCTGCTTACCCATGAGCAGATACATGCGGAACTTTTCCATACTGATTTGCTCTGACTTCCCATCCAACTCCTCCAAGCGGTTCAAGGCATTGACTACATTTTGATAGCTTTTGGTCCGGCTATACAAGTCAACTAACGACATCAAAGGCTCCAGACGCGAAGGGAATTGCTCCGCCATATTCTCGTAAACGGATATGGCTTTCGGGACATTCCGCTTTTGTTCATAGAAGGCGGCTAAGGTCTGCTTATACCAGAAATTGGACTCATCTGAACGGATGGCTTGCTTCAAGGCTTCCTCGCCTTTCTCCTCCTGTCCCAAGTACATGTAGAACTGGGAAATCTCGTACAAAGCCGCTCCTGACATCGGATTGATATCCAGGCAATGTGTATAGAGTTCGTATGCGGCATCGTATTTCCCTTGTTCTTTCATCCGCACGGCTTCTAAGAAGTAATAATCAAACTTCCGGCGTTGCTCGAAGCTTAAAGAGACCTGTTCCGTTTCTCCCTTCTGCTTTTTCCCCGCCTGCCTTCCGGTTGTTCCGCATGCCACAAGTGTCATCAGCACACCCACCGATACGATATAAATTAGTTTCTTCATTTATTTCACTCATTTCGTTCCCGTATGTCCGAATCCGCCTGCTCCGCGTTCGGTTTCGTCTAATACTTCCACTTCCTGCCATTCCGCCTGCTCATAACGGGCGATGACCATTTGGGCGATACGCTCTCCATCCTCTATCGTAAAGTCTTCGGTAGAGAGGTTGACCATGATTACCCCGATTTCGCCCCGATAGTCAGCATCAATTGTGCCGGGGGTATTCAGCAAAGTGATTCCTTTCTTCAACGCCAATCCGCTACGCGGACGTATCTGTGCCTCATATCCTTCGGGCAAAGCGATATATAAGCCCGTAGGGACCAGGCAACGTTGCAAAGGCTTTAATACAATCGGTTCGTTCAGGTTAGCCCGCAAGTCCATTCCAGCCGAATAAGAAGTGGCATAACTCGGAAGCGCGTGCTTCGACTTATTGATAATCTGTACTTTCATCGTAAATCTTGTTTTTTATTTCAAGGAAACGCAGATTAGCGCAGATTTACGCAAATTATTATTTTCACTTTCATGAATCGCTTTGATAAAATTAAAATATCTGCGTAAATCTGCGCTAATCTGCGTTTCCTTATCAAAGCTTCACATTAATCACATTAAATTATCTGCGAAAATACATATTTCGTAGGATTTATGCATACGTTTACCATTTTTTATCGAAACTTTTATACATTTGCATACTCACTTTTACTTGAGCATAAGAAAAATGATGATGAACTGGAGCCAATTGATATCAAATAAACGCTTCGGATTGGAAGCGTTACACGAAATACGGAAAGAAGACCGGACGGAATTCCAACGCGATTACGACCGCCTGATATTCTCTTCCCCTTTCCGGCGTCTTCAAAACAAAACGCAAGTGTTTCCCCTTCCGGGAAGCATTTTCGTGCACAACCGCTTGACGCATAGTTTGGAAGTGTCGTGCGTAGGACGCTCTTTGGGCAACGATGCCGCACGGCTTCTTTTGCAAAAACATCCTGAATTATCAGATTCCCATTTGCCTGAAATCGGTGCTATCGTGTCTGCGGCTTGCCTGGCACACGATATGGGGAACCCTCCTTTCGGGCATTCGGGCGAGAAAGCCATAGGCACCTATTTCTCGGAAGGCAAAGGGCTGGCATTGAAACCTTTGGTTGCTCCAGCCGAATGGGAAGACTTGACCCACTTCGAAGGCAATGCCAATGCGTTCCGTCTTTTGACTCACCAGTTCCGGGGCAGGCGTCCGGGAGGCTTCGTGCTTACTTATTCTACGTTGGCTTCTATCGTGAAATACCCCTTCTCGTCCCAATTAGCCGGGAACAAACAGAAGTTCGGCTTCTTCTTAAGTGAGCAAGAAGACTATGAGCGGATAGCTAACGAATTAGGCATCACCCTGTTAAGCGAGGAGGGAGAACCGGTACGCTACGCCCGACATCCGTTAGTCTACTTAGTAGAAGCCGCCGATGACATCTGCTATCAGATGATGGACATCGAAGACGCGCATAAGTTGAAAATCCTGACCTCGCAAGAGACCAAGGAACTCTATTCGCATTTCTTCACCGAAGAACGCCTGAAGCGCATCCACAAGATTTGCCAATTAGTGACCGATACCAACGAGCAAATCGCCTACCTGCGCTCTTCCGCCATCGGCGTACTCACGAAAGCCTGCGTAGAAACCTTTGTGGAACACGAAGAAGAAATCCTTTCGGGCACGTTCCAAGGACCGCTCATCAAGCAAATCGCCCCGCCCGTAAGGGACGCTTACAAGAAATGCTCGGAAACGGCATTCGCCAAAATCTATTGCGCTAAGGACGTGCTCGACATCGAATTAGCCGGTTATCAGGTCATTACCACCTTGGTCGACCTGATGATAGAAGCCGTGCGCTATCCGCATAAAGCCTATTCCCAACTCCTGATAAACCGTGTGTCGCATCAATACGACATGCAAGCACCTACCCTCTACGGCAAAATACAAGCGGTACTGGATTACATTTCGGGCATGACCGATGTTTATGCCTTGGATTTGTATCGGAAGATAAACGGGAATAGCCTTCCGGCGGTATGATGCTCATTTCATATTCTTAGCTGCACGCAGAATCAGGTCTACGGCTCCATCGATACCTGTATAATCGGTATTGATAACCAAATCATATCCGTTGATGTCTGTCCATTGCTTTCCGGTATAATGCCAGTAATGGTTGGCGCGTCCGGTATTCACACGTTCGATTTTCTTTGCTGCATCTTCCGGCGATATATGAAATCTTTTGGTCACTTGATGAATGGCAAAATCCAAGCCCGAACGGATAAATACCCGAAACACGTGTGGATTGTCTCGGAGAATCCAATTGCCTAACCTGCCGATAATAACACACGGACCGTTGTGAGCCAATCCGCGGATGGTACGGCTTTGGTTAACGTAAATGGCATCTTCTTTCGAAGGATTTAGGGAAGCCGGGATACCGCTATCGGAGAATATCAGTTCCCATAAGCGGGCGGTAGAAATGTTTTGTTCATTCTCGGCTACAAACTCCGTGGAATATCCCATTTGCAGGGCAGTCTGGTCGATAATCTGGCGGCTATAGCACGGGCATCCTAATTTGTGCGCTACGGCTTCGCCTATGGCATTTCCTCCGCTTCCATACATACGGGCAATGGTAATAATACGGTTTCCTTCCCATTCATCGGAGACGTTTGTCTCTTTGGAAGCAGTGCGTTCGCCTTTGGGAATGAATATCTTGTCGAGCCAAGCGATATGCGGTGCGAATACACGAACCATCATGCCGACATAGAACATGGAAATCAAGGTACCCACACCTACCAACTTCCAGCTCCATCCGCCGAAGTAAATAAGCATGAACACCGTGCCGATGCATACCAAAGACGTATCGGAACAAATCTTTACCTTCCCGAAATCTTTTTTCAGGAACTTGGAGATAGCTAATGGAAGCCCTTCGCCCGCTAACATTAATGAATCGCAACGCACCTCGCAAGCGATGCCGAATGCCAAGATAGCTCCTCCGATAAGCAATTCGATAAGTCTCAACGGATAGCCTATCATCGGATTCATGTCGAACGGGACTTGCAGGAATCCGGTCATCCACATAGTCAGGTCGGTATAGAAACCGAAAAGGAAGGATACCAAAATCTGCGCATACTGGCGTTTCTCGAAATCCTTGCGCAACAATAATATCTGAATCAAGATGAAAAACACGTGCATGCAAATAGTGAGTTGCCCCATTGTGAGCTTCATGCCCGGAATCAGCGATAGGATATAAGGTGGGGCAGATATGGGAGACGAGCCAAGATTGGCACGGATAGATAACGAAGTTCCAAAAGCAATTATAAAAAGAATTACAATAAAACTAACGTAGCGGCGCACCCACTCTTCTTTACTTCTCTTTACATTCATTTGCTTACATGTTTTAAAACCTCGGCGAAATTACACAAAATCCGACACTTTAAACCATATTCAACTGGGGCTTTAAACATATTTATACATCAAAACAGAATTGAGCCACATCGTTTTAAGCCACAATCGTATTATGCAGTTTTTCTACATACTTCCGTATGTTGACAAAATCATCCCCGAATATATCCAGCCAATCGAATTCATCAAAAGGCGGTTCATTGACTATGCTCTCTGCCGTAATGTCGCCATTTTTACATACATACGTGATAATGGTTTTCAGATATTCTTCTTGTTCGGATGTTAAGACATGGCCGGACAAGAACTCCGAAAACTTATGCAAAGCCTCTTTCCGGTCAATCCCGACTTGCGAACGGATAAAGGCAGCCACACTGTCTCCACACAAAAGATTTCCGTTTCGGATATATCTTTCATAATCTTCTTTCGTGCCTAACTCTTTCCAAAAGATACGTTCCAATTCCCTTATATCCGCATGATTTAGTTGTTCAATATGGATAATTTTCTGAATAACAGGCAAGTCCTTATTCCTTGCAAGATAATCCATTACACGTTGCCGATAGCTTGGTGTCCGAAGATAAGGCACTGATTCTTCACTCCCTATCAGTTCGTCCTCAATATTCAACGTAAATGTCCGGCCTTTTTCACGAACGATAAATTTCACCAACTCACGCAATTCCTTACGCACATATTCCAATCGTTCCAATGTCAGTTCCTGCCAATATTCAGGTACAAGCATGTCTTGAATCAGCTTCATTTTTGCTAATACTTGAGGGATAGAAGCCTTTTCCTGAAGTTGTTCGCAAATATGCATCACTTCTTGTTGTTGCCGGAGCGAATCTACATTTTCGTCTATCTGCGATAATTCAATCTGCAACATAATCAGGTCAAACCTCTTTGTTTGTTCATCCGAAACCGATTTGACAAGCAAAGGCGCAATTTCTTCTTTTAGCTGGTTGACCGATACCGCATCAAGGCAAACCCAGCTTTCCGCTTTTCTGAACCGATCTACCGTTTCCCAACGAGCACGTACATCAATGCGTATATCTTTCAGCGACATCACCTCTTGCAGCAACCCCTCTTTCAGGTCATCATGCAGATTTTTAGCGAAGGTGTCTTGTTGATAAACCGCACGTTGCAAAGCGAAGGCAATATCCAGACGAATGCAAAACAATTTTTCCGTAAGCGATTGTACCGGAAGCGGTTCTTGCCCTTTTTCATTGATACTGAAATAATCAAAATTGCCGCACCAATCGAAGATGTTGAAATGCTTTTTGTCTTCACCCGGTCCGAATATATCCGGCGAAAGACGTGTCCCTCGCCCTATCATTTGCATAAACTTGATTTTAGAACGGACCGGTTTGAAAAACACCAAGTTCAAAATATCAGGCACATCAATTCCCGTATCAAGCATATCTACCGATACAGCTATCTGAGGCAATTTGTCGCGTACCTCAAAATTGTCTATCAGGCTTTGTGCGTAATTCACATAATTGTCTATCAGTACACAGAAATCAGCCCCGTATTCCGGATAAAGTACATGAAACCGTTCTACTATCAATACGGCATGTTGGTGATTATAAGCGAAGATAATGCTTTTCCCTACACACTCACCGCTCTTTACCCGGAGTCCGTCATTCATCAGGTTTTGCAATACTTTGTCTATTGTTCCTTTATTGAATATGTATTTAAAGATTTCACGGCTTTCGATATCACGGTGGTAATCTATGGCATCATCCAGACCATTGCGTGCTTTTTCGTATTTCCATACCGTTTCCAACTGTTCTTTTTCTTCCGAATCAAGCTTATCATAGACAATGCCCTCATCCAATATGGATGTCCCGCGACGCAACGGATTGTAAGGCACTAAATAACCATCGTCTACAGCCTCGTCCAATTCGTATGCGAATGTATCTTCTGCGTCAATCTGAAACAAATCGAATGTATTGCGTTCCACTTCATCCCGAGGCGTAGCGGTCAAGCCGACCAATAAGCTATCGAAATAATCAAAGATAGCGGTATATTTGCCGAATACCGAACGATGGGCTTCGTCGATAATCACCAAATCGAAACGCCCTACCGAGAAATCTTTGGTCTCCTTGTCTATATAGTTAATCATAGTCTGGTACGTACTAAACATTACCCGCGCCAGCTTGTCGGGCTTCTTATCCTCCGAAAGGACGCAAGTGGTCACCGAAGGAAGAAGTTTCACAAAATTCTTTTTCGCTTGCCTTACCAATGCCGTACGGTCGGCAAGGAACAGCACATTCTTTACCCAGCCGTTTCGCATCAATACATCGGTTAGGGAAATGGCAACACGTGTCTTCCCTGTACCGGTAGCCATCACAAGCAACGTGCGTCGATGGTAACGGTTGAAGCGTTCGCACACCTGACGGATGGCACGTTTTTGGTATTCACGGTCGGTTATAGAGTCATTGATACGCAAATCGGTAATCAGCCTGCGGTTTCTCCGCTGGATGAGTAATTCCAAATCTTTTACCGTATGAAAACCATATACATCCCGATAAGGGTAGCCCAATCCGTCCAACACTTCTGTGTGATAACCGTTAGTGCAATAAATGACCGGACGGATGCCATACCGTTGTTCCAGACAATCGGCATATAAAGCAGCTTGTTTACGGCCTTTTTCCTTGTCCGCGCTTGTCCGTTTCGCTTCGATTACCGCAAGCGGTTTTCCGTCAGCTCCGAAAAGCACATAGTCGGCATAACCTGTGCCGCTTTCGTTAGGCATACCTTGTACTTCTACCTCTATACAAGCTTTCAATGGAGAAATAGCCCCCCTTTTCTTAACCGCTTCCCAACCCGCTTCACGCAACATCATGTCTATGAAATACTGTCGTGTTTCCGCTTCTGTCAGTTCTGTAGGACGTGTTTCTACCGGTTCTTTTTTTATCTTTTCTGTATCTATATGCTCTACAAAAACCGCATCTGGTTGAGGCAACTCTTTTGAGACCTTATACACTACCGTGTCATCCGGTATTAGCTCTTTGCGGAAAGCAGGGAAGTCGGGCACGACTTGTAGTTTCACAAGCACCGCTCCTACGAAGTTATAAAGATTAAGCAAAGAGAAAAAGGATTCTTTCGGCGTAACCATGCCCAAATGTGCCGCACAATTTCCCACCTTGCGGATATAATGCACCGCCATCATTAGGCGGTCATTCTCCACAAAGTCCTTAAAGGGTTCGCCGTCTACTAACTCGAACAAAGAAGCACGTTTGCGGGAAGTGTCTACTTCGATATTCTTCATCTGATAAATCGCGCGCACCAACCACTCTAATGCTTGCCTGCCGCTCAACGCCGAAGCTCCCGGATTGGTCCGTTGAGTTATTTCGGCGGTATGGCAATAAGCATACAAATCGGAAAGGTAAGGAATCTCTTTCAAGTAATCAAAGTTTTGCATAGCTTCTTCGTTTAGAGGCAACATCATTTTCTTAATGCACAAAAATACATAATAATACGCACACTTTCATGGCTTTCAATAAATAAATTCATACCTTTGCACAACTAATATTAAAAATTCCCCTTTATATGGCTCACGTTCAAGCATTGACTGCTGATGATATCAGCAAATTAAAAGCTATCACCCTCTACATTGTTAACAAATGCGGAGTTATAGACATATTTCATATTTTGAAAATTCTTTACTTTGCCGATAGGAAACATTATGCCGAATGGGGAACACGATTATCGAACGATACATTTTGTGCTATGGAGAACGGACCGGTAGCATCCCATTTATATAATGCGTTGAAAGATGTGACGGGTAAAGAACCGTTACGAAATAATTCGCCTCTAAAAGCTATATCTAATGCGCTTTATTTATCCGACCCGATGTACGAAAACTACATCAGCGCGAAAGAGCGGGCAGATATGGACGAACTATCCGCGTCCGATATTGAATGCTTGGATCAAGCAATCCATAAACATGTAAACAAGAATTTTGGTACACTCTCAAAAGAGTCACACGACATTGCTTGGGAAGAAGCTTATACTCGGAGAAAGAATTCGGAAATGAATCCGATTACTATGGCTAAAGCAGGTGGGGCATCTGATGCGACATTGGATTTTATCAAAGAAAATGCGGAATTCGACCGCGTACTTGCTAATTAGGAAGATTATGGCTACATTGGAAGATTTGTTATCGGAAAGGGCAAAACAGAATTTGATGCAAATTATTGATAAAGGGGATGTCATCCGTATGAAACTTACCGAAGCCGAAGGGATTACACCTAAAAATCCCGGAGATACTGACCGAAACAAATATTTCATCGTATTGGGAAAAACAGCCGATAACAAATTGATTGGATTTGTAGTCATCAATTCAGCTATTAACCAACACTTAGCTCCTAAACTCAAAGACTTACATTATCCTATTTCTGTATCCAAATACCCTTTCTTAGAAAGAAACCGCTTTGTCTATTGTGGTGAACTAAAAGAGATTGATATTACCATATTTTCTCATCGTTATCATTGCCAAAGTTTTGGAAAAATAGCGGAAGATGATATGCAATTAATCATCGAAGCGGTTATCCAGTCGGGAAATGTTCCGCCCAAAAAGTTACGGAAATTTGGCTTAATAAAATAGCATAGTTAAAACAATGTAATGCCCCTTTATGAAACCGCTAACGAATACATCTGATTTTGCAAAGACATATATATTCGTCAGCGGGTGTAAATAAGTGGATAAATTACGGCATTTAATGAAAGTAATAATCCATCCGGCTATTGAACAAATCTTCTACTTCTGCCAACGATTGTTTGATAAGCTCTTTTTGCTTGTCTATGGCGGAAATCTTTTCGGCATAAAGATTTTGTAATTCCATAGGAGGAATAATAATTAATATTTTCCCTAATGATTTTGCAGTAATAGCCATTTTTATACAACCACCTTTCATGTCTTGACCCTTTACAATAATCGCTAATATTTTTTCAAAAAATATGGGATTACAAACTTTATCATTCAATCTTATCTTCATCAATGAAGGGTGGATTATTCCCTTTGGAGCAGTAGAAGGGATTTGATATATTTCACCAATTGTTCCTCTACAACTCATTATAAAATCTGATGGACCTACTTCAAATCGTTTAAGCTCAATATATTTATCTTTATCTATATAATGATTTTCTAAATCAAACCGTTTATTGATGGCATGTTTCTGCTCATATACCATACAATATGCATCCTCTTTATTAACATAACACTCTTTTTTCAGCGAACTACCAAAAGGACCAATAAACATTTCAATAACACAATCATTTATCTGTATTCTTTCCCATCCTTTTTCATTCATTATCGGATCACCAAACATATCATAAAAGATGGATTGAGCCAATGTGTCAAGTTCTTTCAGTTGTTCGCGCTTCTTGTCTATGATTCCATTCAAACAATCTAATTCGGAAACGATATGGTGCTGCTCGGATAAAGGAGGGATTGGAATTGGAATACTCAGAAGAGCGGATTTCACCAGATGTTTAATTGTAACCCCTTTTGCATATTTAGAATCCAGTATTCCCTTTTCTTTTAAATATTTCAAATAATACAAGCAAAACATTGAATTAAGATTATCATAACAACGCACTCGATGTAATGCATTCTGATATAGAATCGTATTATCAAAATTCCAAATAGCAGCACGTCCAATATCTCCTCCTTCACATATCAATAAATCACCTTTTGAAACTGAATATTTATCTAATTCTGTTTCCTCAAACTTTGCTTCTTTAATTGTACTAAAGTCAAATGCATTCCATAAAACATTTATGGAACATAAATACGGATAAAAACGACCTTTATCTTTTGATTTATTTATCGTTTTGCCTAAGTCACTTTCGCAAACCTCCCCCAATTTCTTTACAATCCAACCCTCTTTCATACTTCCTCCATATATTTGGTCTGAAACTCAGCAAGCGCTTCCGCTATTTGATGTTCCAATTTACCAATGCGTTCCAATATTACTTTCGGGCGGTCGTACACCACCGTTTCACGCTCCACCTCCTTATACTTATTGATAGATAAATCGTACTCTTTCTCACGGATTTCTTCTACCGGAACCAAGAAAGACGGATCTTTACGAGTACGCTCCTTTTCCGCTTCCAATCGATGAAAACGTGCCACTACGTCCGGTATATCATTCTCTTCTATTGGTGTTCGCTTCTGGTCGAGCGAAAAACCATCGGCTTTCATATCGTAGAACCATACGTTGTCCGTGCCTCCGGAATTGGTCTTGGTAAACAGCAAAATAGCTGTAGATACCCCCGAATAAGGCTGGAATACTCCACTGGGCATGGAAATCACCGCCTGCAAACGTTGATGGTCGACCAATTCTTTCCGCAATGCTTTGTGTGCCTTCGAATTGCCAAATAAAACTCCATCGGGCACAATGCTGGCGCATCTCCCGCCTAATTGCAACATACGGATGAACAAAGACACAAAAAGCAATTCGGTTTTCGTGGTAGAGGTAATGGCAAGAAGCGATTTGCTCACCGCTTCCTTATCCAATGTTCCGGCAAACGGCGGGTTAGCCAAGCAGAGCGTATAGCAATCTGAATCGGTGTTATCGGTAGAAAGCGAATCTTTATATGCTATGCAGGGATTGTCGACATTGTGCAACATCAAGTTCATTGCCCCAATGCGCAACATCGTCTGGTCGGTATCAAAGCCATGAAACATACCCTGCTTGAAATGCATCTGATTTTCCCGCTTTAATAAATCGGCGGCATAATGCTCGGCTATGTACTTAGCACTTTCCACAATAAAGCCAGCCGAGCCCATAGCCGGGTCGCAAACCGTATCCTTTAAAGTAGGCTTGGTGAGTTCTATCATCATGCGGATAATGTGGCGAGGGGTACGAAACTGCCCGTTATTTCCACTTGCGGCCATCTTGCCTAGCACATACTCGTAGACATCGCCCATCGTGTCACGGTTGTTCATGTCAAGTCCGTCAACATCTGCCACAATCTTGGTCAGTGTCCGTTCGGTAGGAATCAGGAAGATAGCGTTTCCCATAAACCGGCTGTATGCGCTTTCCTTGCCACTATTCAGATGCTTGATAAAGGGAAACACCCAATTGCGCACCGTTTGAAACAAGAGTACCGGATTCATATTCTTAAACACATGCCACCGGAGCGATTGATACGGAATCCCTATCTCGTCACTCGGATTTTCGGGATTCTTCCAATTCCCTTCCTTGAATATCGGGTCTTTCACGAGAACTCCCATTACAGAAGCCGTAGCTTCCCGCTTCAGCTGGGCATCATCGAGCATCTTCATGAAAAAGAGATAGGTCATCTGCTCTAATACCGTCATCGAGTTGGTGATGCCTGCCGTCCAAAACGTATCCCAAATTGCATCTATCTTGTTTTTTATCTCACCTGTTATCATATTGCTTTCTTTTCTTCTAATTTCACCACTTTCGCAATCAATTCCTCTACCGTAGCCTGAAGTTCTTTAATGCGTTTCTTTAATTCTTTGTTGTTCTTTTTCAACTGGTATGAACTGACAATTTCCCCCAACTCTTCAGAAGTTCTGCTCTCTTCAATCCGCCGTACGCTGATAATCCGGCTCAAGTCCGTTATCGCCTTTTTCTGATTTAAGATAACTTTCCTCAAGTCTGCTTTATCCTTAGCCTCGTTTATTTCGCATAAAAGGCTTTCCAGTTCTCCAAGCCGCCGCATCTTTTCCGCATAATATCGTTTGCGCTTTTCATCGTATTCCTTGAAGTCCTCTATAACCTTTTTAAGCCGTGCTATCTCAATGTCTTTCTTATCGTCAAATAAATGTTCGTTCAACATATTCAAATCTTAAAAAACTGAATCATTAATCAGGTATTTAAAGCCATAAGTTTCCCCAACTCTACCTGTGCGGAAGGATGAAGATGCGCTTCCGGATTCTCGATAATCAAAAAATCATTTTCTTTCCTAAAAGAAAATAATTGACTCTATGCAAAATTACATTAAATTTAGGAAGTTACAAATTTTAGTGTAGCATAATGCTGTAAAATGATTCAATCTTATCGAACGGGATAACATCTGTGTGGTTGTGGAGGTCAGTATGAATCGTAACAGGGATGATCGCCACTTTGGGTTAGTTGTTCATTTCTTCCATTTTTCTTATTTTTGTCTCGTAATCAATAAAAATTACCTGAATAAAAGAAACTTGACAAGAATCATGATACGCATTATTTCAATTGAAAAAGACAATAGGGATACTGAGTTAATCAGCCGTTTGCTGGACGTTTGGCAAGCATCCGTTCGAGCTAGTCATCATTTCCTGACCGAAGAAGATATCCGTGTTTTGACTCCACAAGCGGAGGAAGCCTTGCGGCAGATTGAAACGTTATGGATTGTGCAAGACGGTTTGTTGTCCGTAGGTTTTATGGGCGTACAGGAGCATAAGATAGAAATGCTTTTCCTTCATCCTGATTATTTCCGAAAAGGGTTGGGTAAAGAGTTGGTGCTACGTGCGTTTCGTGAATTGGATGTGGAATACGTGGATGTCAATGAGCAGAACCCCGATGCCCTAAAATTTTACGAGCAAATGGGATTCAAGGTATTCAAACGCAACGAACTTGATAGCGAAGGCAATCCGTTTCCTATTTTGGAGATGAAAACATAAAAATCTCATTTCCTCGATGTAATACGCTTTGAAAAAAGACGAAAGAAATAGCATTGCCAAACTCATTAGGGTAGGATTGCTGTTTCATATAGGTAGGATTGCAATTTTATACGGGTAAGATTGCAGTCCTACCCTAGTGGGATTTATGCAGGACTGAGAAGGGGAGGACTGGATATTGGGTTAGGCACAAAAAAACCACCGCTTGCGGGCGGTGGCTCACTTTCTTTCTCTGTTATTTATCAGGCTTTCTCCGTATCTTTGGATACAACCGGATTGGCTCCCGATGTTAATTGCAATGCTTCGGGGTGCTCGCGAAGGTAAGATTCGATGTGGCGTACACGCTTTTCCTCTAATATCTCGTCTACCGCAATCAGGATGCCGGTTTCCTCCACCATGCCGAATCCATCGTTGATAGCGGTGCCGAACATACGCATCGTAGGCGAGAGACTCATGTAAGCGTTGACCAATGGCGGGATGTTATAACCTAATTTGCGCACCTCGCGGTTCAGTATCCGATAGTCTTCTTTGAATGTATCGTAGCAGAAGATTTCCTTCAATACCGCCTCGTCCGTTTCTATTTTCAACGGTTCCATGGGCGTAATCAGGTTATCTTTATCCGTGAAATGCTTTTTTAGGAAATACAGAATCATATCGCGCCCGAAACGGCTGTAGTTGGGATACATCGTCATTTTGCCGAAGAGGTATTTTACGTTTGGCTTCACCACCGTGAGCGCGCCCAGCCCGTCCCATAAGTTATCGAGGGCAAACAAGCCTTTCGAGCCTGCCCGTGTCGACTGGTATTCGAGGGTCACGAACGAACGTCCCAGTTCAATGGTGGTAGGAAGGTATTCTTTCAGGAACTTTTCCGAGAAATTGAACATGTGGGCAGTGGCAAGTATCGGATGTCCGTGTTCGTCAAATTCCACTTCATTACCTAACAGATAGCGGTATCCTCCCAAAATCTCCTCAGCTTCGGGATTCCATACAATCAGTTGCTGGTATGGATTTTCCATCAAGTCATATTCGTCCAGGTCGACGGGCTCTCCCGTGCCTCCCCCTGCCGCACGGAAAGCAATTTCACGCAAACGCCCGATTTCCTGCAATGTGTTCGGTGCGTTCTTCCAATTTACAATGTAAATTTCGTTGTTGCTCTTGTTCGTCGATCTTAACCGCTTATCAGGGGTCAGTTCCGACTTCAGCAATTCCCGGTCAACCGGTGCAATAATCTCTTTCATATATGTTTTTGTGTAATGATTACAATTTATATACCAAGTCCCGTACGTATGCCGCCCATTCGGCAGGTGTCTTCGACTTATTGAAGGTCTGCCAAGGAATCGGTTTCCCTATCGTGACCTTGAAGGTCTTATGCCGGTTCTTGAACATTTCATCCGCCAAATACAGCATCGCGATATTAAAGCGTATCCCCAAGAATTTACAGATATTCGCCAGATTATAGAAGAAATTCGAGTTTCTTCCTTCAAAATGAATGGGCACCACATCCCGTTGGGTTTCCACGCTCTTAGTTACAAACGCCTTTTTCCAATCCAAGTCCTGAATCACTCCATTCCGGCGGCGCGAACAGATTCCGGCTGGAAACATGATGATGTGACTATCTGAACGGAATCCGGCTTCTACCATGCGGGGGAAATCGCGCGATTGGGACCCCGTCTTGTTAATCGGGATACACAAGGGAGCCAGCCCGTGGAGGTTCATCAACAGGTCGTTTACCAGATACTTGATGCGCCCGTCATAATGCTTCCCCAACACATATCCTAGGGCTACCCCGTCTTGTCCGCCTAGCGGATGATTGGACACAAATGTACACAAGCCTTCTTTGGGCAGATTCTCCAGCCCTTCCACTTCCAGCTTCACATCCAGAAAATCCATACAGGCAGCCAAAAAGTCAACCCCTACCTTGTCTTTCACACCAGTCAGGAATCCGTTAATTTCATCCTGATGAACAATGCGTTTCAGGTATGACACCAAAAATGGAGGGACGTATTTCGCCTTCTTCCCAGCCTTTTCCTTCAAGATTTTATCAATGTCTATTAAAAAAATCGAATTATCTGCCATTGCCTTATTATAGATTTCTGTGCAAATGTAATTTTTCTTTTGGAAAGTTGCTCATTCTGACACAAGAAAATGCAACAAGAATCATAAAAAAATAGCAAACCGAAATTAAAACGCAACAAAACTGCACAAGAACAAGTGTCGGTGTGCAACTTTTAAAGTCGAAAACCGCTTTTTACTTACCCATTCAACACCTGTTGATAACTTCTTCAAATATTTTTCCTAAACCTTGTATCCTATTTGTCCTAAAATGTGTAATTTTACCCCCTCATAGAATAATAAGGTGAAAAGACAGAAAAATAAGGAGCATACAACGATGAACGAAGATACTCAGACATACCATATTCCCGTACTGCTGAATGAAAGCGTTGACGGCATGAACCTGCATGAAAAAGGCATCTATGTTGATGTCACTTTCGGAGGGGGAGGGCATTCGCGTGAAATCCTGCGGCGTATGGATGACGGAAGCCGTCTTTTCGGTTTCGACCAGGACGAGGACGCCATGCAAAACGCTCCGGAAGACAAGCGTTTTACTTTCGTGCGGAGCAATTTCAGGTACTTGCGCAATTTCCTGCGTTATTACGGCGTGGAGCAAGCTGATGCCATTTTGGCAGACTTAGGGGTGTCTTCGCATCACCTGGATGATGCAAGCCGTGGGTTCTCTTTCCGCTTTGACGCTCCATTGGATATGCGGATGAACAAACGTGCTAAACTGACCGCCTCGGATGTAGTAAACACCTATGACGAAAGCAGGTTGGCGGACATTTTCTATCTCTATGGCGAAATGAAGAACAGCCGGCGCCTTGCCTCCGCATTGGTAAAGGCGAGAGCGCAAAAGCCTATCGCCTTAACGGGAGATTTGATGGATATTGTAAAGCCTTATTGTCCCAAAGAACGCGAGAAAAAAGAATTGGCTAAGATATTCCAGGCACTCCGCATCGAGGTAAATCATGAAATGGATGCCTTGAAAGAAATGCTGCAAGCTGCGATAAGCGTCCTCAAACCGGGCGGAAGGCTGGCGGTAATTACTTACCATTCGCTGGAAGACCGTATGGTCAAGAACATGATGAAAACCGGAAATATCGAAGGGAAAGTCGAACAAGATTTTTTCGGCAATTTCCGTGCTCCCTTGCGTGCGGTTGGAAAACCGATTGTGCCCAACGAAGACGAAATAGCCCGCAACCCCCGTTCGCGAAGTGCGAAACTGAGAATAGCAGAAAAAGTGGAAAACGGATAATTGAATACAGATATGGCAAACAACGAACATACAGAACAACCCAAACGACCTCATATTACGTTCAAGAGCATAATGGGAGGGGATATTCTTGCTCATAAATTCCTCAGAAGGCAAACCAATCTTGTGATATTGATTGTCATCTTGACTATTTTATACATCGACAACCGCTATACCAGCCAGCAAGAACTGATTGAGATAGACCGGCTGAAGAAAGAATTGACCGACATTAAATACGATGCCCTTACCATTTCATCGGAACTGACAGAGAAAAGCCGCCAGTCGCGCATCGAAGAATATCTAGAGACCGAAAATACGGGATTGCAGACCGCTACAACCCCTCCGTATGTCATTAAAACTGATAAATAACAGATTATGATACCGGGAATTAAAAATATCATGCTGCGCTACACGTTTATTGTAGTGATTATGCTGACCTTAGCGGTGCTTATTATCGTGAAGGCTGGATTCATTATGTTCGCCGAACGGCAATATTGGAAAGATGTAGCCGACCGTTTCATTAAAGAAAACGTAACGGTTTCGCCTACACGCGGAAATATTATCTCTTCCGATGGAAAGCTCATGGCAAGCAGCTTGCCCGAATATAAGATTTACATGGATTTCCGTGCCGGAGGATATCAGAAAAGCGATACGCTTCTCACCAATCACTTAACGGAAATATGCCAAGGCTTACACGAGATATTTCCAGACAAGAGCGCACAAGAGTTCCGCAAGCATATCTTGCGCGGGAGACGCCAAAAGAGCCGTCATTACTTGCTTTATCCCAAGCGGATTTCGTATATCCAATACAAGCAGGTAAAGCAACTCCCCGTGCTTTGCCTAAGCCCGAACCAAGGCGGTTTGCACGAAGAGAAGTTCAACCAGCGAAAAAAGCCATTCGGCTCATTGGCTATGCGTACTTTGGGAGATATGTTCCCGGATATGGCGCAAGGGGCAAAGAACGGTTTGGAACTGACTTACGACTCTATCCTGAAAGGGAAGGAGGGTGTCACACACCGCCAAAAAGTGATGAACAAATATTTGAATATTGTAGACCAACCTCCCATAGACGGATGTGATATTATTACGACCATTGATGTGGATATGCAAGATATAGCCGAGAAAGCTCTGGTAGACCAATTGACCAATCTGGAAGCCTTATCGGGTGTAGCTGTCGTCATGGATGTGAAAACCGGCGAGGTGAAAGCCAATGTCAATATGACACGGGGCAATGATGGGCATTATTACGAGATGCGCAACAATGCCGTGAGCAATCTCATGGAACCCGGTTCGACCTTTAAGACCGCTTCGATTATGGTGGCTTTGGAGGATAAATACATCACGCCCGATTATGTGGTGGATACCGGAAACGGCATGGTCAATATGTATGGAAGCTGGATGAAAGACTGGAACTGGCACAGAGGAGGATATGGGGCGATAGACGTAACCCGTATCTTGGAGGTATCATCCAATGTCGGCGTATCGTGCATCATTGATAAATTCTACAAGAAAGACCCGCAAAAGTTTGTAGACGGATTGAAGCGGATGAGCATAGACACTCCATTGCATTTAGGGTTCGTGGGTGAAGCAAGCCCGCGGGTATGGGGACCGAAAGAAAGGAAAAACGTCAAAGGTGCGGTGTGGAGCCGTACTAGTTTGCCTTGGATGAGCATCGGATACGAAACCATGTTCCCGCCCATTTATATCCTGAACTTCTACAACGCTATAGCGAATGACGGGGTTATGGTGAAACCCAAGTTTGTGAAAGCCATTGCCAAGGACGGGGAGGTATTGCAGGAATTCCCGACCGAAATTGTCAATCCGAAGATTTGTTCGGATACGACACTCACCATGATACGCACTATCCTGCGGAAAGTCGTATCGCAAGGACTGGCAAAACCTGCTGGAAGTACCCAGTTCTCAGTAGCCGGTAAAACGGGTACTGCCCAGATATCACAAGGGACTGCAGGATACCGTGCCGGAGGAGTAAGCTATCAGGTCAGCTTTTGTGGATATTTCCCCTCGGAAGCCCCGAAATATAGCTGCATTGTGTCAATCTTGATTCCGCACGGACCGGCTTCCGGAGGTTTGCAGGCGGGAAGTGTCTTCAGCCGCATTGCGGAACGCATCTATGCTAAGCATTTGTACCGCGATTTGGCATACGCCAAAGATTCTACCGCCGTATTTGTTCCGAAAGTCAAAGACGGGGATATCGAAGAAGCGGCATACGTATTGCGGACATTGGATATTCCGGGGAATAGCGGAATAATTCCTGCATCCAATGAACCGATTTGGGGCAAAGCGACAAGTACGTCCCAACATGCCAATTTGAAAACGACTAAACTGAACAATAAATTAGTACCCAATGTAGTGGGAATGGGAGCTAAAGATGCGTTATACCTATTGGAAAGCAATGGCTTGAAAGTCCATTTGTCGGGCATAGGCAGAGTAAACAAGCAAAGCATTCCGGCTGGCACAACCCTCCGGAAAGGGCAGACCATTACCCTTACATTAAGAAATTAGAAAGGCAACACAACATGAAATTAGCAGAAATTATCAAAAACGTTACGGTGAATGAAATCATCGGGGATGCGGAACGGGAAATCATGGATATCCAAATCGATTCCCGTTTGAGCAAGCCCGGAAGTTTATTTGTGGCTATAAAGGGCACACAAACCGACGGACACGCCTATATACAAAAAGCAATTGAGAACGGAGCGTGCGCTATCGTATGCGAACAACTCCCCGAAGAAATCCGACAGGACGTGACATATATCCGGCTTACTGATACTGAAGGGGCAGTAGGGAAATTGGCTACTGTCTTCTATGGCGACCCGACATCGAAACTGGACTTGATTGGTGTAACGGGAACGAATGGGAAAACAACCATTGCTACCTTATTATATAAGATGTTCCGCCGGTTCGGCTATAAAGTGGGATTATTATCCACCGTATGTAATTATATCGATGACGAAGCCATCCCAGCCGACCATACCACGCCCGACCCTATTACGCTTAACCGTTTGCTGGGGCGCATGGCGGACGAAGGATGCAAATATGCCTTTATGGAGGTGAGTTCGCATGCCATAGCCCAACATCGTATAGCTGGTTTGCGCTTTGCGGGAGGCATTTTCACTAACATCACACGCGACCATTTGGACTATCATAAGACTTTCGAGAATTATCTGAAAGCCAAAAAGGCATTTTTCGATAACTTGCCTAAAACCGCTTTCGCCTTGACTAACCTTGATGATAAAAACGGGAAAGTCATGGTACAGAATACCAAAGCCCGCATTGCGGCTTACTCCTTGCGGACGCTTTGTGATTTTAAAGGAAAGGTATTGGAAGACGGATTTGACGGCATGTTGCTCGATATTAACAACCGGGAAGTGAATGTCCAGTTTATCGGACGCTTCAATGCTTCGAATTTGCTCGCCGTATATGGAGCGGCTTGCCTTTTAGGAAAGCAACCGGAAGATGTATTGCTGGCATTAAGTACTTTGCGCCCTGTAGCCGGACGATTTGATGCGCTCCGTTCACGTAAGGGATATACCGCAATTGTTGACTATGCCCATACACCGGATGCTTTGGTGAATGTCTTGAATGCCATTCACGAAGTGTTGCGCGGGCAAGGCAGAGTGATAACCGTAGTAGGTGCAGGTGGAAATCGGGACAAAGGGAAACGCCCGCTTATGGCACAAGAAGCTGTCAAACAAAGCGATAAGGTTGTCATTACCTCAGATAATCCGCGTTTTGAGGAGCCGCAAGACATCATGAATGATATGCTTGCCGGATTGGATAAGGACGATATGAAGCATGTTTTGTCTATTGTAGACCGGAAAGAGGCAATCCGTACAGCCTGCATGTTGGCTCAACCCCAAGATGTGATTCTGATAGCCGGAAAAGGACACGAGAACTATCAGGAAATCAAAGGCGTGAAACATCACTTCGATGATAAAGAGATTGTAAACGAGATATTTGCGAACGAATAATCCGAGGAAGTTATGCTATACTATTTATTCCATTACTTAGAACAGTTTGATTTCCCCGGAGCGCGGATGTTCGGGTATGTCTCGTTCCGCTCTTTAATGGCGGTTATTTTATCCTTGCTCATTTCAGCTATCTTTGGGGAGTATTTTATTAACTTGCTGAAGCGGAAACAAATCACCGAGACTCAACGCGATGCGTCTATCGACCCCTTTAATGTCAATAAGACGGGAGTGCCTACCATGGGAGGCATCATCATCATTGTGGCAGTGTTGATTCCGTGCCTTTTATTGGGTAAGCTTCATAACATTTACATGATATTGATGCTGATTACTACGGTTTGGCTGGGCACGTTGGGATTTTTGGACGACTATATTAAGGTATTCCGTAAAGATAAAGAAGGACTGCATGGTAAGTTCAAGATTATCGGACAAGTCGGCTTAGGGTTGATAGTCGGTCTGACCCTTTATTTAAGCCCTCAGGTAGTTATCCGTGAGAATGTAGAAATACAACGTGACGGGCATGTAGTAGACGTGGTACATAAAAGTCAGGACGAAAAATCCACCAAAACCACTATCCCGTTTTTTAAGAACAATAACCTTGATTATGCCGATATTGTAGGCTTTATGGGCGAACACGCTCAAGCGGCGGGGTGGATTTTGTTTGTCATCATTACGATATTTGTGGTGACCGCTGTATCTAACGGAGCTAATCTGAATGACGGTATGGACGGAATGGCGGCGGGCAATTCTGCTATCATCGGAGTCACGTTAGGCATATTGGCATACGTGTCGAGCCACATCGAATATGCTAGTTACTTGAATATCATGTATATCCCCGGAAGCGAGGAACTGGTTATTTTCATTTGTGCACTTATCGGTGCGTTAATCGGTTTCCTTTGGTACAACGCTTTCCCTGCCCAAGTGTTTATGGGCGATACCGGAAGCCTGACTATCGGAGGAATTATTGCCGTATTTGCTATCATCATCCATAAGGAATTGCTTATCCCGATTTTGTGTGGTGTATTCTTGGTCGAAAACTTGTCGGTTATCCTGCAAGTGCGCTATTTCCAAAAAGGGAAGAAGAAAGGGGTGAAGCAACGCATTTTCAAGCGCACGCCTATCCATGACCATTTCCGGACTACGGTGGCGCAATTAGACCCTACGTGCAAATACTTGATAACAAGTCCGCAAAGCGTATTCCATGAATCGAAAATTACCGTGCGCTTTTGGATTGTAACCATAGTATTGGCAGCTATTACGATTATTACATTGAAGATTAGATAAATACATACAATGACAAAGAGAATTGTTATTTTAGGAGCTGGAGAGAGTGGCACGGGTGCCGCTGTACTGGCAAAGAAGCAAGGGTTTGATACTTTTGTTTCAGACATGTCGTCTATCAAAGACAAATACAAGGCAATGCTTGACGAGAGAGGCATTCCTTGGGAAGAAGGGCATCACACCGAATCGCTTATCCTGAATGCCGATGAGGTGATTAAAAGTCCGGGTATTCCGAATAATGCGCCTATGATTCTGAAGTTGAAGGAGCAAGGTACGCCCATTATCTCCGAAATTGAATTTGCGGGCAGATATACGAATGCCAAGATGATTTGCATTACCGGAAGTAACGGGAAAACCACTACCACTTCGCTTATTTATCACATTTTTAAGAAAGCGGGTCTGAACGTAGGACTTGCCGGAAATATCGGGCAAAGTCTTGCTTATCAGGTGGCAGAATGTAATTACGATTATTATGTCATCGAACTGAGCAGTTTCCAGTTGGATAACATGTATAAGTTCCATGCCAATATCGCCGTATTGATGAACATCACGCCCGACCATTTGGACCGCTACGATTATAAGATGCAGAACTACATCGATGCCAAGTTCCGCATCATCCAGAACCAGACCGATAACGATGCTTTCATTTTCTGGAACGATGACCCTATTATCCGGGAAGAGCTGCATAAATATGGTATTCACGGGCAATATTATCCTTTTGCCGAGAAGCGTGAAGACGGGCTGGCGGCTTTTACAGAACAGGATAAGGTGTATTTCACCAAGCCTATCGAGTTCAACATGGAACAAGAAGAACTGGCACTTACCGGAACGCATAACTTATTCAACTCCATGGCGGCTGGCATCTCTGCCAACATTGCCGGCATTCGCAAAAGCTGCATCCGAGAAGCGTTGAGCGACTTCAAAGGCGTGGAACATCGTTTAGAGAAAGTGGCACGGGTGCGTGGAGTAGATTATATTAACGACTCGAAAGCCACCAATGTCAACTCGTGCTGGTATGCCCTGAAAAGCATGAAGACCAAGACTATCCTCATTTTAGGAGGGAAAGACAAAGGAAACGATTACAATGAAATAGCTGATTTGGTGAGGGAGAAATGTTGCGGACTTATCTTCTTAGGCTTGCATAATGAAAAACTGCATGCCTTTTTCGATGGTTTCGGACTTCCTATTGCCGATGTGCAAAGCATGAAAGATGCTGTAGATGCTGCTTACCGTATGGCAAAGAATGGCGAAACGGTATTGCTCAGTCCCTGTTGTGCAAGCTTCGACCTTTTCAAAAGCTACGAAGACCGAGGCGACCAGTTTAAAGAATGCGTGAGAAAACTATAAATTATGGATTTACTTAAAAACCTCTTTAAAGGCGACAAAGTCATTTGGATTATTTTCCTTTTGCTTTGTCTTGTGTCCGTTATTGAAGTGTTCAGCGCATCCAGTACGCTGACCTATAAAAGCGGAGACCATTGGCGACCCATTACGATGCATATCGTGCTTATGGCAGTAGGTGCTATTGTTGTACTTATTGTCCATAACATCCCTTGCCGTTGGTTTAAGACATTCATTTTGTTGCTTCCTATATCATGGATATTGCTTATTAGTGTATTTGTAATTGGTGCCTTCACCAATGGAGCACGCCGTTGGATTGACTTGGGCTTTTTTCAGTTTCAGCCTTCCGAAGTCGCGAAAATGGCAACTATTATCTCTGTTGCTTATATTTTGTCACGTATGCAGGAAGAAAAAGAAGCCAATCCTAAAGCATTTCGTTATATTTTGATTATTACAGGTATCAGTTGCTTGTTTATCTTTACAGAAAATCTCTCAACTGCAGTCCTGTTAGCACTTAGTGTATTCTTGATGATGTATATAGGACGTATTCCGTTCCGGCAATTAGGCAAATTGCTGGCTGTAGGCGTAGGCGCACTCATCATCGGGTTGGCTACAATTAAGTATGTGCCTGCTGACACATGGGACAAGATTGGAATTCATCGTATGGTCACTTGGCAAAGCCGTCTGAATAATCATTTCGATACTTCTATTGTTCCTCCAGAGAAGTTCGATATCGACGGGGATGCCCAGATAGCCCATGCTAATATTGCTATTGCCACCAGCAATATTTTGGGTAAAGGACCGGGGAATAGCGTACAACGCGATTTCTTGTCGCAAGCTTTTTCTGATTTTATTTATGCCATTATCATTGAAGAATTAGGACTGGTAGGAGGCACTATTGTCGCTTTTCTCTATATTTGGTTATTAATGCGCATTGGTAAGATAGCCCGGAATTGTGATAAGCCTTACTATGCCTTCTTGGTCATGGGTATTGGTTTTCTTTTAGTGACTCAAGCCATGTTCAACATGCTGGTAGCGGTAGGCATCATGCCTGTTACGGGGCAACCGCTCCCGCTCATCAGTAAAGGCGGAACTTCCACCCTTATTAATTGTGCTTACATAGGCATGGTACTTAGTATTAGCCGGCATGTTAATGAACTAAAGAAACAAGAGGCGCAAGCCGCACAAGCTGCTATCGAAAAGCAGGAGGAGCAAATTCAGGAAGCTAATTTGAATTGATATTGATAATGAAATATTATCTCGTAGAGGTGTATTGATATGCTTCTACGAGATTGATATTCAACAACTCACTTTCTTTAAGTTTATTACCAGAACTTGTTCAGTTCGCGGTTGTATTCAAATCCTACAGCTTTTAGGGCATTTACAATGTCTTCTTCTTTCACGTTCATATCTTTGCAAAGCGCGTCGAGTGAAGGGTAAAAATCACGTAATTTCGTGTTGATGAAGCTGAAAAGCATCATCGGGTCTTTGGGTAATTCCATAGTGCTTGAAATTAAATATTTTGTTTTTGCGGGTGCAAAGTTACGTGATTCTTTCATACGTTGTTCTCATTTGAGGCAGATATTGTGAAATTAATACTAAACTTTTCTGTATTAGTCTGTTTAACTCAGGAAAAAATCGTACCTTTGCTGCCGTTAATGATCATTATATATTTAAGAATCAAAAACTACTAGTAGAATCATGATGGAGCTTGATTTACTCACCGCTATATCTCCTATAGACGGGCGATATAGAAATAAGGCCGGTGCTTTGGCTGCTTATTTCTCTGAGTATGCACTCATGAAATATCGGGTGCGGGTGGAAATAGAATATTTTATTACCTTGTGCGAATTGCCTTTGCCGCAACTGAAAGGCATAGACCATGCGCGCTTTGAGTCGTTGCGGGACATCTACCGTAACTTTTCGGAAGCGGATGCCGGACGGATTAAGGAAATAGAGAGCGTGACCAATCACGATGTGAAAGCCGTGGAATATTTCATTAAAGAGCAGTTCGACCGCTTGGGCGGGCTGGAAACGTATAAAGAGTTTATCCATTTTGGCTTGACTTCTCAAGATATAAACAATACGTCGGTTCCTTTGTCTATCAAAGATGCGCTGGATGAAGTGTATTATCCGCAAATCCAGAAACTCATTGACCAACTGGAAACGTATGCCGAAGAATGGAAAGACATCCCGATGCTTGCCAAGACGCACGGGCAACCGGCTTCTCCTACTCGTTTAGGCAAGGAAATCGAAGTATTTGCTTACCGATTGAAACGTCAGTTGGCTGTATTGAAGGCTTGTCCGGTTACGGCGAAGTTTGGCGGTGCTACCGGAAACTATAATGCGCACCATGTGGCTTATCCGGAATTCGACTGGAAAGCTTTCGGCAATAAGTTCGTGGCAGAGAAGTTGGGCTTGGAACGGGAAGAGTACACCACGCAGATTTCTAACTATGATAATTTAGGCGCCATCTTCGATACGATGAAGCGCATCAACACCATTATGATTGATATGAACCGCGACTTCTGGCAATATATCTCCATGGAGTATTTCAAACAGAAGATTAAGGCTGGGGAAGTAGGTTCGAGCGCGATGCCACATAAGGTGAACCCGATTGACTTCGAGAATGCGGAAGGAAACTTGGGCATGGCGAATGCTGTATTGGCTCATTTGTCCGCTAAATTGCCGATATCCCGTTTGCAACGCGATTTGACCGACTCTACGGTGTTGCGTAACATTGGAGTGCCTTTCGGTCATACGGTTATCGCTATCCAAAGCTCATTGAAAGGCTTAGGCAAATTGTTATTGAACGAACACAAGATTTATGAGGATTTGGATAATTGCTGGAGCGTTGTAGCTGAAGCTATTCAGACCATTTTGCGCCGGGAAGGCTATCCGCATCCGTATGAGGCATTGAAGGACTTGACCCGTACCAATCAAGCGATTAATGAGGCATCAATCAAGAATTTTATCGAAACATTAAACGTAAGCGAAGAAGTAAAACAAGAATTGCGTAAGATTACTCCGCATAACTATACGGGAATGTAATATTAGTTGATTAAGAATAACGCCCGCGAAGGGTATAATATTAATTTATAAAAAGCAAAAAGGACTATGACAGAGAAAGAAAACAGACAAGAAGGTGAAAACTACCAGTCTGGCCGTGACGGTTACAAATCGTATAACAACAGAGAAGGATATAATAAGTATAATCGGGGAGAAAGAGGTAATGGCGGATATGAACGTCGTCCTCGTTTTAATTCCAATTCGGAGGAACGTCCGCAGCGTCCTTACCGCCCGCGTTATAACAATCAGGGTGAAGAGGGAGGCTATCGTCCGCAACGTTCTTCGTATAATCCCCGTTTCAATAATAGAGAAGACGGAGGCGAACAACGTCCTTACCGTCCCCGTTATAACAATGGGCAACAAGGTGAAGGCGGTTATCGTCCGCAACGTTCTTCATATAATCCCCGTTATAATAAGGATGAGAATGGTGAACAACGTCCGTATCGTCCGCGCTATAATAACGGGCAATCAGGTGAAGGCGGTTATCGCCCGTCACGTCCGTATAATCCGGGTCAATCGGGAAATTATGGCCGTCCGCAAGGAGGACGCCCGCGTACTGCAGATTATAATCCGAATGCTAAGTATAGTAAGAAAAAGCAAATCGAATATAAAGAACAGTTTACAGACCCGAACGAACCGATTCGCTTGAACAAGTTTTTGGCAAATGCAGGATTGTGTTCACGCCGTGAAGCCGATGAGTTTATCACTGCTGGAGTGGTTTCGGTAAATGGTGAAGTCGTAACGGAATTGGGGACTAAGGTGAAACGGAGTGATGAAGTGAAGTTTCATGACCAAGTGGTTAAAATCGAACGGAAAGTATATGTATTATTGAATAAACCGAAAGATTGTGTGACTACTTCGGATGATCCGCAAGAACGTAAGACCGTTTTGGATTTGGTAAAGGATGCTTGTACGGAACGTATTTATCCTGTAGGACGTCTGGACCGCAATACGACCGGTGTTCTGTTATTGACTAATGACGGCGATTTGGCTTCGAAGCTGACTCATCCTAAATATTTGAAGAAGAAGATTTATCATGTATTCCTTGATAAGAATGTGACGAAAGCGGATTTGGATCAAATTGCTTCGGGCATTACTTTGGATGATGGTGAAATTCATGCTGATGCTATCAGTTATGCGTCGGATACAGATAAGTCGCAGGTTGGTATCGAAATCCATTCGGGAAAGAACCGTATTGTCCGTCGTATCTTTGAGTCGTTAGGCTATCGGGTTGTTAAATTGGACCGCGTTTACTTTGCCGGATTGACTAAAAAAGGATTGCGCCGGGGCGATTGGCGTTACCTGACCGAACGTGAAGTGAATATACTCCGTATGGGAGCTTTTGAATAATAATTAAGAATAGAAAAATGGAAAAGATTCGTAGAACAAAGATTGTTGACCTGCTGAAGTGCCGTGAGTTCGGTACGTTGGTTAATGCAAAAGGATGGGTACGTACCCGCCGGGGTAGCAAACAAGTTAGTTTTATTGCTTTGAATGACGGTTCTACAATAAATAATGTACAGATTGTTGTTGATCTTGCTAATTTTGATGAAGAACTGTTGAAGCAAATCACTACCGGAGCTTGCTTGAGTGTCAACGGTATATTGGTGGAGTCTGTTGGAGCAGGTCAGGCTGCTGAAATACAGGCTCGTGAGATTGAGGTTTTGGGTGCTTGTGATAATACTTATCCGCTTCAAAAGAAGGGTCACTCAATGGAATTCCTTCGCGAAATCGCACATCTGCGTCCGCGTACCAATACATTTGGGGCTGTATTCCGCATCCGTCACAATATGGCGATTGCTATCCATAAGTTCTTTCACGAACGCGGTTTTTTTTATTTCCATACACCGCTGATTACGGCTTCCGATTGTGAAGGTGCAGGTCAGATGTTTCAGGTTACTACAATGAATTTGTATGACTTGAAGAAGGATGAAAACGGTTCGATTATTTACGACAATGATTTCTTTGGCAAGCAAGCCAGCCTGACGGTATCAGGTCAGTTGGAAGGTGAATTGGCTGCAACGGCTTTGGGAGCTATTTATACGTTCGGTCCTACGTTCCGTGCCGAGAATTCGAATACGCCGCGCCACTTGGCAGAGTTCTGGATGATTGAGCCGGAAGTAGCTTTCAATGATATCAACGACAATATGGACTTGGCAGAAGAGTTCATCAAGTATTGCGTGCAATGGGCACTCGATAATTGTTACGATGATGTGAAGTTCTTGAACGACCATTTCGATAAGGAACTCATCGAGCGTCTGCAAGGTGTACTGAAAGAAAGCTTTGTCCGTCTGCCTTATACCGAAGGTATTAAGATATTGGAAGAAGCTGTAGCAAACGGGCATAAGTTTGAGTTCCCCGTATATTGGGGTGTAGACTTGGCTTCGGAACATGAACGCTACTTGGTGGAAGAACACTTCAAGCGTCCGGTAATCCTGACCGACTATCCGAAGGAAATCAAGGCATTCTATATGAAGCAGAACGAAGACGGCAAGACCGTACGTGCCATGGATGTCTTGTTCCCGAAGATTGGCGAGATTATCGGAGGCTCGGAACGTGAAGCCGATTACGATAAGTTGCTTACCCGTATCAAGGAACTGAATATACCGATGAAGGATATGTGGTGGTATTTGGATACCCGTAAATACGGAAGTTGCCCGCACTCTGGTTTCGGTCTTGGTTTTGAGCGTCTGCTTTTGTTTGTGACCGGTATGGCAAACATCCGCGATGTAATTCCATTCCCGCGCACTCCGCATAATGCTGAGTTTTAATAAAGGAGTAAAAAAATAAGCTCAATAGTTTGGTTGATGAAAAAACATCATCTAGGCTATTGGGCTTAATTCTTTAACTTCTTTACTATCTTTAACACACCTTTTCCTTAAATTTATCCTCTCAAACGTAACGTTTTCCAGAAAAGTTCTATATATTTGTACATCAACATTTTGTTTAACTCTAAAAATTTACATCATGAAAGCACGTTCTTTATTTATCGCGGTATTGTGCTCCTTTATGGGTGTGGTGAATACGTATGCTCAAGATTGGTTTAATGAAACTACTCCGAAATCGTTGCAAGGCGTATGGCAAATGTGTTTCTACAGTTCGTCTCTGCCGGCTCTTCCGGGTGAGTTGAAATCGAGTAACTCTTTGAAGATTTTGGGTGAAGGCGGTGAGTTTACCAATGTGGTAATGATGCCTACAGGCGCAATCATTATCGGGTTGGGTACGTATACGCTGGATTCCGATTCAACTTTTACTGAGCATGTTAAGAAAAACATTCATCTTCCGGAATTAGACGGTAAAGATAACGTGATGCATTTTGAACTTGCTGAAAACGGCAAGTTGATGTTTGTAAAGTTCAAATCGTCTGAAGCAGGAGACGATGTATGGTCTCATGAAATTTGGCGGAAAATAGATATGCCGTCTACTTATCCGACAGATATTGTACGTTGACCGATTCTCTGTTTCTGTGTAGAAGCGTGTGGTAGTACTGCTTCTTTTATGCACATATCCCCACTTGCTTATGTGTTTACCTTTGTGTATTGCCGAGGGTATATAAGCAAGTGGGGGTATGTGCATTCTTGTTTAAATCAATGTCATTTGTGCGTTATTTTCGCATTGGTCAGGCTCTTACAAAGAAAAAAATATTTAAAATCTTTGTGGGTTCGGATAAAAGCCGTACCTTTGCAAGCCGATTATTATCAAATAGTATAAATAGGTCTGACACTTTTCTTTTTCTTTTGTCCGGAGAGGGGAAAGCGTGGAAGATAGTTTTTTAGTAGTTAACATTTTAAATTGATTTAAGAGTGGATACTTTAAGTTACAAGACCATTTCTGCAAACAAGGCTACTGTGAACAAAGAATGGGTCATAGTAGATGCTACCGATCAGGTTGTTGGCCGTCTCGGTGCAAAAGTTGCGAAACTGTTGAGAGGTAAGTACAAACCCAACTTCACCCCTCATGTAGATTGCGGTGATAATGTGATTATCATTAACGCAGACAAAGTGAAATTTACAGGAAACAAGTGGAATGACAAGATTTACCTGAGCTATACGGGTTACCCTGGAGGTCAGCGTGAAATCACTCCTGCTGCTTTAGTTCGTAAACCTAATGGTTATGACAAACTGATGAGACGTGTTGTAAAAGGCATGCTTCCTAAAAACCGTTTGGGCGCAAAATTGTTAAGCAACCTGTATGTATATGAAGGAGCTGAGCACAAACATGAAGCTCAATCTCCGAAAGTAATCGATATTAATTCACTTAAATAATAAAGCATGGAAGTAGTAAATGCATTAGGCAGACGTAAAAGTGCAGTAGCTCGCATTTTCGTTACTGAAGGTACAGGAAAGATTACTATTAACAAGAGAGACCTTGCAGAGTACTTTCCATCATCTATTCTGCAGTATGTAGTAAAGCAGCCGTTGAACAAGTTGGAAGTGGCTGAAAAATATGATATCAAAGTAAACCTGAATGGTGGCGGTTTTACCGGACAGTCTCAGGCTTTGCGTTTGGCAATCGCCCGCGCTTTGGTGAAAATCAATCCTGAAGACAAGAAGACACTTCGTGCAGAAGGCTTCATGACTCGTGATTCACGTGCGGTTGAACGTAAGAAACCGGGTCGTCCGAAAGCACGTCGTAGATTCCAGTTCAGTAAACGTTAACGAGGGGACAAGTTGGATAGGGGACAAGTTGACAAGGATTTTTTGTTATTTGCAAACCTTGTTGCCACGTCAACTGACACCTCGTCAACTAAGTAGCGTTTAGTATCTAAACTGTTTGGATTTTCCTTGCATGTGTTTGTAGAGAGACTACCAAACGGTTGGTTCAATTAACAACAAAAAAGAAAGTAAACGATTAAAAGAATTAAAACATGTCAAGAGTAAATTTTGATACATTATTGGAGGCTGGTTGCCACTTCGGACACTTGAAAAGAAAGTGGAACCCTGCAATGGCTCCTTATATCTTTATGGAACGCAACGGAATCCATATCATCGACCTGAACAAGACCGTTGCTAAAGTAGACGAAGCTGCTGAAGCTTTGAAACAAATCGCAAAATCAGGAAAGAAAGTCCTGTTCGTTGCTACTAAGAAACAAGCAAAACAGATTGTAGCAGAAAAAGCTACTTCTGTAAACATGCCCTACGTAATCGAACGTTGGCCGGGCGGTATGTTGACTAACTTCCCGACAATCCGTAAGGCTGTGAAGAAAATGGCTACTATTGATAAGTTGACCAATGATGGAACATACGCAAACTTGTCGAAGAGAGAAATTCTTCAAATCTCTCGTCAGCGTGCTAAATTGGAAAAGAACTTAGGTTCTATCGCTGACTTGACTCGTCTGCCGTCTGCATTGTTCGTTGTTGACGTAATGAAAGAAAACATCGCTGTACGTGAAGCTAACCGTTTGGGTATTCCTGTATTTGCGATTGTAGATACAAACTCTGATCCTACCAATGTAGATTTTGTAATCCCGGCTAACGATGACGCTACGAAGTCTGTAGAAGTTATCTTGGATGCATGCTGCGCTGCTATGGCAGAAGGTTTGGAAGAAAGAAAAGCTGAAAAGGTAGACATGGAAGCTGCAGGTGAAAACGCACCGAAGGCTGGAAAGAAAAAAGCTGCTAAGGCTCGTATGGACAAGGCTGAACAAGATGCAATCAATGCGTCTAAGGCTGCTGCGTTCATGTCTAAGGAAGACGAAGAAGCTTAATACAGATAGTTGAGAGTTGAGAATTGAGAAGTGAGAGTTACTGTATAAGCGATTCTCGATAGCTCTATTCTCAACTCTCAATTTGCTTTATAACGATTATTCATTCATTAATTTAAATAAGAAAATTATTATGGCTGTAAGTATGGCTGATATCACCAAGCTTCGTAAGATGACCGGAGCTGGTATGATGGACTGTAAAAACGCTTTAACAGAATCTGAAGGCGATTTCGATAAAGCAATGGAAATTATCCGTAAAAAAGGACAGGCAGTAGCTGCTAAACGTTCTGACCGTGAAACTTCAGAAGGTTGTGTATTGGCTAAGTCTACTGGCGATTATGCTGCAATGATTGCTTTGAAGTGTGAAACAGACTTCGTGGCTAAGAATGCAGACTTCGTAGCGTTGACTCAAGCTATTTTGGATGCTGCTATTGCTAATAAATGTCAGACATTGGATGAAGTGAAAGCGTTGCCTATGGGCAATGGTACTGTTGCTGACGCTGTAGTAGAACGTAGCGGTGTGACTGGCGAAAAGACTGAATTGGATGGTTATAACTTCGTTTCAGGTGCTTGCACTGCTGTTTACAATCACATGAACAAGAATCAGCTTTGCACCATTGTTGCTTTCAATAAGGTTTGCGATGCACAGATTGCACACGAAATCTGTATGCAGATTGCGGCAATGAATCCGATTGCTATTGACGAAGCTGGTGTTCCAGAATCAGTAAAACAAGAAGAAATCAACGTTGCGATTGAAAAGACTAAAGCTGAACAAATCCAAAAGGCAGTAGACGCTGCTTTGAAGAAAGCCGGCATCAATCCTGCTCACGTAGACAGCGAAGAGCACATGGAAAGCAACATGGCTAAGGGTTGGATTACAGCTGAAGACGTTGCTAAGGCAAAAGAAATCAAAGCGACAGTTGCTGCTGAAAAGGCTGCTAACTTGCCTCAGGCAATGATTGAGAATATTGCAAAAGGTCGTTTGGGCAAATTCTTGAAAGAAGTTTGTCTGTTGAACCAAGAAAGCATCATGGATCCGAAGAAGACCGTTGCAGAAGCATTGAAAGCTGCAGACCCGGAATTGGTTGTTACAGAATTCAAACGTTTCACTTTGCGTGCTGAATAATCAATAAGTCAGTATTGAAAAAATAGGGGACTATTTCAAAATCCATTTGAAATAGTCCCTATTTTTATTACTATTTGTTGTTATTTTGTGGGTTTACCATAGTAAATAATGTTTCTTGCTTTAAAATTATTAGTCGTAAAATCTTAAAGCTATTACTATCTTTTTACCGTTCTGCTGGCATATCAGCTGTAGTAGGCCAATAAGGATTCTGATACAACGGAGATAAGTCTACAGAGTGACTATCAGAAGCAGTCAGTAAGAATTGGCGGATAGGCAGTGGCTGGAGATAATGCGCCATGTGCCATACATATCCATCACGGAATACATTATTACCTGTCATGTTTTTCTCATACGGACGAAGATATTCACTCAAGTCACGACTGGATACGTTTGCCGAAACACTGCCATCATCTGTGAAAGTTCCACCGAAATCCCAACTTTCCATTGGGGTTCCCCACAAATGAATTCCTTCTACGTGATAAGGTTCGTTTATCATTTGGTCAAGTGCACGCCAACGAATTAAGTCCATCCAGCGCAAACCTTCTGCCATCAGTTCACAACGGCGTTCACGACGGATATTGTAAAGCACTTTATCTGTCAGTTGTGTGCCTGCAGAATAAGACCCCCAATCCAATTTCTCTTGTGCTATATCAGTTGCATCAATAGTAACTTGTGGATCCACTGCATCTCCGCTAAAGCCTGCTGCAGTACGGATAGCCCGCCAATATTCCAATATCTTGCCCGACAAAGCATGTGTACGTTCGTATTCAGCTTCCATATAGTTGAGAAGTGCTTCTGTAGCCCGGAAAGTGATAGAACCTACATAGCCGCCATTACCTGCTGTCAGAGCACGGTCAAATGTACCACCTTTTCTAAGGGCATATCCGGTAGAATATCCCCATTCACCATCTCCACGAAGGATAGACGGATTAGGTTCTATGGTCACACCTTGGTCGCCAGCGCCATCGTCCATGTTTTTAAACAAATTAATCTGTCCTGGTTCTTTCAAGAAAATAGTTAAACGTGGGTCGGCGTTTTGTCTTACAGCAGCAATTGTTTCATCCGAATAAGCGAAACCATCGTGTGAAGCATAAATAGGCTTTCCGTCTTTCATGACAAAGCTTTCTATCATACTTCGGGTAGGACCAATAGCATAATTTCCGCGTGTCACAGCAACTTCCACATTGTTGGTTATGCCTAAACCTTTATTATATGCCCGCCACAATAATACATCAGGGAATCCCGACATGTCTGTACTACCGAACATGCTGAAATAGGGATTGTCGGCATCTGATTCTGCTTGAGGTACTGTTCCGTTATTTGGGGTCAGGCTTCCTACATATTTATCTGCCACTTCTTCAGCACATTCTGCCGCAACTTGATAGAAGTAATTGATTTCATTATCAATGCTTCCGGTCGGATATTCATAATTGGCATTATAATCTTTGGTTGCTCCGGGCCATCCTTCGCCATTAGGTACGAAAGGAGTTCCCTTGAAATATTTCAGCCATGATGCTTCGAACAATGCAACACGTGATTTCATCAGTGTAGCGACATCGGGCGAAAGTCGGTTCTTACGCGAATCCATATTTGTCATGCAAACACGTGCACTGTCTAAATCGTTCAGAATGAAACGTGCGACTTCATTACGGGGCATACGTACACATGCTGCAGTCAAAATGGCATTATCATCCGGGAGTGCTTCCTTGATGATAGGCAGGTCGCCCCACTTTTGAAGCATATCGAAATAACAGAATGCGCGGAAGAAATACAATTCACCGATATAATGACGTATATTTTGTTCGGCACCTGTTATTGCTCCATTCCGGTAGTGTCCCAAAATCGTATTAATTGAATAATTAATGTTGCGGATATTTGTCCATGCCCAATTGTCATTATTCAACCCTACAAGCCATTGACCGGTAGCGTATTTCCCGTCAGCTGAAAGTCCTGCCTGATTATCGGTATTGTTGTCTGTACCGAATGTTCCATAACTCCAGCCTCCATGCGAAGGAAGTACATCAGGATAGAATTTATTGCAGACAGCCTGCAATTGGTCTTCCGTCTGATAATAATCTTCCGGAACGACGTAAGAAGGGGGTTCCTTGTCTAAAAAGTCTTCACAAGAAACGAGTGCGGTTGCAAAAATAGCTATAGGTAAATATTTTATCAGTTTCATAATCATACTCCTCCTGTTAGAATGTTACATTTAAGCCACACGACAACGTCTTTGACAACGGATAAGCATTTCCGTTTCCGTCATTACCGCCGGCAATAGTTTCCGGGTCAAATTGAGAAACAAGGCTGGTGCCCGTCCACAAATTTTCACCCGAGAAGAATATACGCAGGTTTTGGATTCCCATACGGTTTGTCCAGCGTGCAGGGAATGTATACCCTACTTGCAAATTCTTTAAACGGATATAAGCTGCACTTTGCAGATAGCCCGTTTGACATTGCTGGTTCTTGTCGCTATAAAGCGGACGAGGCAAGTAACTATCAAGATTGACATCTTGGTATCCGTTTTGTACTGACCATGTATTTTCGTCACGGAAATAGTCGGATACGGCATCCAAACCTGTAGCCCACCATTGTCCGTTACTTGCTGCACCAAACATATAAGTACTTCCTTGCCAATAGTCACGTTTTCCTACTCCTTGGAAGAACAGACGTACGTCGAAACCTTTCCAACTAGCATTCAAGTCTAAACCGAACAAATAACGTGGAGTGCTGTTACCGATAACCGTACGGTCACCTGTATCACCTAATGTGCCTGAACCTCCAGAGATTCTTCCGTCACCGTTCACATCAGCATACATAATATCACCGGCTGCCCATGACGAACCGATAGCGTCCTGCCCGCCATTAGGTAATGTAGCCAAATGGTCTTGCATTTCTTGGTCTGTCTTGGCAATTCCTATCGTAGTATATCCCCAAATTTCATTGATATAACGTCCTGTAATATAAGTGTCGATTGCATTGGTCGGGTTATTCGGATAGCGGGTAATTTTTGTACGTGCGTCAGATACATTGAAACGGATTCCGTATGATAAGCCATTGTCTAACAAATCATTCCAACCTATGGTAAGTTCCCATCCTGAGGTACGTAAGTCTGTATTGTTGGTCACGGGAACGTCTGTACCTAAAATGGCTGGAAGTTCGGGCGCATTTCCTACCATGTTTTTGGTATTACGTACGTAGTAATCGAATGAACCTGTCAAACGGTTGTTGAATAATCCCCAGTCAAGACCAATGTTGTAAGATTCAATGGTTTCCCATGTCAATGCGGTAGACACAAGACCTGGAGCGGTTGCCGTATTAGGCTTTACACCATTCAATAGCCACGAACCATCGGACGCTCCTACTGACATTGTTTGGTAAGTCTGATACCAGTTTGTTGTATTTTGGTTTCCTAATGAACCGTAAGAACCACGGAGTTTCAATGTTCCAACAATGTTACTGATGGGTTCGAAGAAATTTTCACGGGCAATGTTCCAACCTACAGAAACAGAAGGGAATGCTTTCCATTGGTTGCCTTTGCGGAAACGTGAAGTACCATCAGCACGCAGATTCGCTTCAATCAAGTATTTGCCTTGATAGTCATAATTGACGCGGGCAAAGAAACCGGCAGTTGCCCATTCATTACGCGAACCGTTTACATCCGGCGTAATCGGATTGCCATAATAGTCCAATCCAGTTGTTAAATCCACTTCCGGTTTATTAGCAAACATAAGACCGTTATTCTGCAAACCGAATTGGGTCTGTTTCAAGTTTTCTGCCTGGAAACCACCCATGACATGCAGATTGTGCTTTTCATTGAACGAATGAGTATACTCTGTGTAAACTTGGAAATTATAGTAGTTCTCTTTATAATAATCTTCGTGAACATTTGAACCTTGATCTGTCACATACGGATTTCCGTTGATGTCATGGTTATAGAGCATTGCTTTATCCCAATGACGGTTTGCAGAATTGATGTGATAATTAAAATCAATATGGGTAATCCAGTTCTTAATCGGCTCTATTTGGAAACTTATCTGATGATACATGTCATCGGTCTGTTTCTTGTCGGTTCCGGCTTCTGCCAATCCTAAAGCTGGCGACGGAGCACTGAAATAATATCCGTTACGGTCATACAAGGGCAATACGGGCCAACCTTGGCGTGCCATATCGTTGTAAAGATTATCAGTCAAATTAGCAGGACGTTTATAATCCTCACGTGTAAAACGCATGGTGTAATTAAAACGCAGCCATTCGGTGATTTCCGAACCTATTTTAGCCGTTCCGTTGAAACGTTTCAATCCTTCTTCTCCCAAATTCATGAAACCGCCTTGGCTCAAGTAATTGAATGAAGCATAATAATTCAGCTTTTTGGTTCCTCCATTTACGCTGAAATTATGTTCTTGAGAAAATGTCCATTTCTTATAAATGGCATCATACCAATCTACATCGTCAATACCGTTAGCATATCCGTCAAGCCATTGTCCGTTACTTGTATTAGGTGCTATGCTATACAGAATAGTACCATCTTCTGTTATGCGTTGTCCGGGACCATAAGGAGCCGCATTATGATAAGCAACAATTTGATCCATACGTTCCGGAGTAAAATAAACGCCACTACCGCCATTCGAGAACGTATCGTTCATCCAACTGGCAAAGTTGACAGAATTCATCATGTGGTTCATATTCACCGGAGTACCCCAACGGAAACTATTATTATAGTTCACGCTTGTTTTTCCTTCGGTTGTTCCCGACTTTGTAGTAATAAGGATTACACCGAACGGGGCACGCGAACCATAAATAGAAGATGCCGCAGCATCTTTTAGTACCGAAATGCTGGCAATGTCTTGAGGGTTGATTGTGTTCAGATCGCCTTCCATTCCATCAATTAAAACCAACGGATCTCCACTAGTTCCTTGTCCAATTGTTGTTGTACCACGCACATTAATACTAGGAGTGTTCTCCAAACTACCGTTAGTTTGTGAAATTTGTAATCCAGGAACAACACCTTGCAAAGCTTGAGTTACATTCGTAACCGGACGTTGAGCAATTTCTTCGGAAGTAACCACACTTACCGAACCGGTAAGGTTGACTTTTTTCTGTGTACCGAAACCGACAACAACCACTTCTTCCAACATTTCGCTGTCTTCTTTCAGTGTTACACTGACATGCTGTCCAGGCGTTGTCTGGATTTCTTGTGATTGAAAACCGATAAAAGAAATTTCCAACACTGCACCTGAAGCTACGGACAAAGTGAAATTACCATCTAAGTCCGTTATGGTGCCATTATTGGAGCTTCCTTTTTCTACAACGCTTGCACCAATAACCGGCAATCCTGTTGCATCAATAACAGTACCGCTTACTTTAACTTTGTTTTGTTGATTCTCTTGTGTTACCGGAATCGGTTCCGGATTAGCAAATACGAATGCAGGACTCACCACAAATCCTGCAGATAATAATAAAGCAAACAACGTTTTTTGCTGCGCTTTATTATCCATGAGGGTTCTTAGGTTTTTCATAATTAGATTACATTATAAATTTTGCGAATGTATAAATAATAATTAAACAATGCAAGTAGGGACGTTAAAAATATAATTGATATTACGATTTTTTTTAGTGAAAACGCATGTCTTTCGATATGTCATTAATTAGTAGGAGCGAACCTATGTGTCTTTCAGATATATTAGCATAACGTTATTGAGGCAGTGTCAAAATAGAAATTAGCTTTTATTTTGACACTGCCTCTTATGGTAAATGAAAGAATTGTGTGTAAAGGATTAGCCTTATTTATGAATGACGATAATACAAATCACGTACTTATTAATAATACTAAAGGTCGTTCGCTTTTTTTACAAAGCTGCATTCTTCCGCTAACTGTTCACGATATTGTTTGGGAGAAAGTCCGGTGTAGCGTTTTACGTATTTTCCGAAAAAAGACAAGTTGGGGAAATCCAGTTCGTTTACGATTTCTTTAATGCTTTTTTCTGATTTTTTCAGCAGGTAGATTACGTCTTTCATTACATATTCATTGATAAGCTCGGATGCAGTATGACCGCATGTCTCTTTACATATTGCCGAAAGATATTTGGGGGTGACATGCAATTTGTCGGCATAGCCTGCTACCGTGCGGTCTTTCGGGTAAGATGAAGTGATTAGTTGCAGGAATTCCTTGAACAGGCGTTCGTTGGAAGAATAAGTGGGAGGATTGAATTTAAGAAAACGTTCCATTGTATCATGAAATTCATAAAGGAAAGCCAAAAGCAGGGCGTCCGTTACTTCTTTCTGATGATGTCTGGGCTTGCCGGTCAGGCGCGAGCGGATTAGGTCGTAATATTGGCAAAAAGCTTCCGTTTCTTCGGGTTGCAAGTGGATGACGGGCGATTTCTCCAAAAACTTCAAGACGTCCCAGCTGTTGTCGGCTATGACGGACAATTGGCGGATGTATTCGGGCGACATGGCGATGCTGCGGAACTCGATATCGAAACTTGCCATGCTTTTTTCGAGGATGATGTTCGGGTGGCAGATAAGCAGGTCGTTCGCTTCGACGATGTGAGTCTCGCCGTCTAATTCCAATCGTGCTTTCCCTTTCAGGCACAATACGGCTATCACGATTTCCATTCGTACGGCACCTGTTATCCGGCTTGCCTTGTTGATGTCTTCGATGAAAGCGATGCGGTCATCGCAATAAACCGCGATGCCTCTCTCCGCGATATGTTTCATGCTTCCTTGTAAAATTTCCTGTTCCATAATCTGAATATTTATGTTTAGGCAAAATAAGCCATTATTTTGGTAAATAGAGTAGTCTGAAAGGGTTTATTAGTGTTCTTTTCTTCTATTGAAGAGGTGGATAGGGTAAAATGAGACATTTGGATTTGTAAAGACCACAGGGCGATAACAGCTTTTATGCTAAAAATAAAGAGGAATAGAACATTGCTATTTCGAAAAGAAAACCTAACTTTGAAGGCGAGTTAACTAACCTATTAGAAAACAACTAAATGATTGTATTATGGACAAGGCAACAATTGGAACAAATGCAGGTATTGTCTGGCGCACGATAAACGAGAGCGGCAGACCTTGGAAGTATGAAGAGTTGAAAAGTGCGACGAATCTTTCCGACCGCGATTTGAATGCGGCTATCGGTTGGCTGGCACGTGAGAATAAGATTGAGTTTGACACCGAATTGCCCGATGGTGAAGAAGTAATGCACGTAGATTGGAACGTGTACTTTTGAAAGAAGAGCGTTGATAGTGAATAGTGAATAATGAATAGTTAATAACGAACTATAAACTATCTGTCTCTTATACACATCTGA
>ENA-OXEE01000099-OXEE01000099.1-human-gut-metagenome-genome-assembly--contig:-NODE-99-length-56451-cov-25.4946_pt1 | contig 56451 bp, 41 predicted proteins | sample MGYA00249824_ERZ652242 | MGnify/ENA primary metagenome ERZ652242 (study PRJEB26925, sample SAMN05826943) | human gut metagenome | biome: ENVO:2100002; feature: ENVO:00000062; material: ENVO:00002003... | reverse complement strand
GTACTACACCATTGTGTTATACCATATTGTTGTTCTACAGGTATTATCTCCAAATATTTACTAACTATAAATTGATAAAAATCAGCCATAGCCAGATGCTGGACAAATGTTAAACATTCCGTTTTTATATTATTGGAATTAGGAATCTTATTTTCCTCTGGAGCACCATCATCAATTAGTCCCATATCCAACTCAGAAATCTTAACTAATTTACCAGTCTTAGCCAACAATTCAAACATTTGCACAACATGTCTTTCTTGGTCTCTCTGGTATTCATCATTCATATTACATGAAATATGCATCTGCGTACCTATTCCGTCAATTTGTGTAACTCCATCAGCCTCCCATTTTTCAATCCATTTAATCAGGCTCTTCAATTTGTGGTTATCATCCCAAGCCGATTCCAAATTATAATCGTTGATAAATAATTTTAGGTCGTTAGGATTTCCGCCGGTTTCAGCAAAATGTTTACGTGCTAATTTAACAACAGTGCGTACATAATCAACATCTCCCAAATAATCCTGCCAATAGAAATTCGACTTTTTATCATTTTCAGAAACAGTATTTCTTGTAGCTGATTGTAAATCGAAGAATCCATCACCGTCTATATCGGTTCCCGACAATGGTTCATTGACAGCATCCCACGCAGTAACATATCCTCCACAGGCCTGCATCATACCTCCAATCCATGTATCCATCGCTTGAATGAGAATTTCTTTCTTTTCTTCCATCGAAGAACCTTCGTTCGTTCCACCTTCTACAATTTCTTCTCTTTCAAACACGATATCATCAAAATAGAATGTATTTTCTTCTTTGCAATCGGCAAGGTTCCAAGCAATTGTTTTCATACCGTTCGTTCCAGCCTGATCGGCACTGATTGTCATTGTTCTTTCAAAAGTTTGCCAACTCGTTGTAAAACTAATGCCGGCACCTCCATCCCAGTGGATGTATTCAGTCGGATTACCTTGACTTTGAGTACCAATATTAGGAGTATCTTTATCCGCTCTGTATTTAAAGGAAAGATGTACCTTATCTCCAGCCTTAAGCACTTGATTCGATGTCAAAAAGAATTGTGTATCCCATCCATTCACCTGATTCGCCGGGGATTCAATAATAAAAGCATGTCCTTTTCCATCAGATCCGGTTCCAGCCTCACCAATGATAGGCTTGCCATAGGTACCCGCTCCCTGTTTTCTATAGTTATCAGTCTTCTCTCCTTCAGCATCTCCATTTTCAATTAAAGATACATATTTCTTTTCACCGACTCCACCTTTCTGAGAGACTCGAACAGATGCAATCTGAAGTGTACCTGCAAAACTTCCACTTTGCATTAACATAAATGTATTGTCTGTCTGTATATTGTCTACTTGTATGGCAATTTCCTGCTCACCTTCCTCAAAGGCAATGTTTTGTTCAACAGCAGGCTTTCCCCAATTAGTAAACAACACTTTTGCACTTCCGGCACCAGAACTTTTCATCTTAATATATGCCATATAATTATCTCCAATAGTAGTCTTTATCTCATCAGCAATGATGGTCTCGACTCCCCATACCTCCTTTACAGACGGGTTTTTAATAACAAGGTAGCCATCTGTAATAGATACTGGTTCGGATTCCGGTTGGTGCCATATATACTTATCAGTTACTACAGAATAATCAATATTATAAATCTGAACAGGCAATGTCTCTCCCTCTTGTAAAACAAGTCCATTAAGATAAGTATTATTCTGTTGAGAATGCCAAGCCAAGGTATGTCCATACAATGTCAATCCGGCAGATTTAGCCGTTTTAATTAACTTCTCCACTGTACTGAAATCCATAGAGCCATCGTCACGCACACATGAAGAGTATTTCATACAATTACCTGCAGTAATTTCGTTGAAATTATTCTTTGCGATTTCATATTGGGCTCCTTTAGAATTAAAATCTCCAGCTACAATTGCCAAACCCAACTTGAAATCAGGATACTTAGCCCTGTCTACATAGGATTTTAACACATCATAATTATTCAAATACTCATATTGTATCAAACTCTCTGGTTTTTCAACCGAGTAACTTAACAACGTTTCATCAGTGCATGCACTGACACCTATTGTCAAGATTATACCAGCTATAATTTTATGATATTGTTTCATAAGATATTCATTTAGTATTAACCATTATTTTTTACATGCATACGCTCCAATAACACATCCCGTAAAGCCACCAACAGTTCCAGTACTGAGCATGGTCGCATTAATTGGATAGCGTAAACTTATCCAATCTTCATCACCTGCATATCTATAATAGAAGTTATAAGTACCATCCTTAGCATCCATTTCAACCCTCAACTGGACCCATTTATCTTGCTTATCGACAGGGATATTATCAAGATATGCGTTTTTTACCTGATTTTTAGAGCGAGCCTTAACCATCATTACCTGGTTTCCGTCAGCATCAATCGTTTTTCCTAAAATGATATTGGATTGTTCATCCTGATAAACCGCCAATCCAGCAAAATCATTACGAGATTTTGGAATAAACGAAAGCATTGTTTCAGCAACAAACTGACTGCTCGTCTGTCTGCGTCCGATAAAAGCCGGAGATTTTCTCTCTGTAATCTCTACATCTTTCGGAGTAATTACAAGGCCATTGTCTGTAATGGTATAAAACTGATCCGGTATACGGATAAATAAAGCCTGTTCAGACAATTTATTATCACTCCAAAGTGATGAAGGTGCATAGAAATCGATATAAGGCTGAGTATTCGATGCGCTCAACATTTTTTGTTCTTCAGAAAGTGGCACCTGCACCGGCAGGACCTTCCCTGATTCCAAAATGACAGGCTGATCATTTTCTTCATCCCATTTTACCGGCAACATAAAAGTTTCGCGTCCACAATTTGAATGTCCCGACTTATATTCTCTTACTCCCAAAAAGACAGCAAACATTTCACCATTTTCTGTTTCAACAATATCTGCATGTCCGGTACTATTTACTGCATTTTCTCTATTATAATCTATATCTCGCTGTGTAAGAATTGGATTAATATTGCATGGTTTATACTCTCCCATAGGGCTGTCAGCAACAAACGCTATTTCAGAATGCCATGAGCCTGTACCCCCTTCTGCAGCAATCATATAATATTTGCCTTTCATCTTATACAAATGTGGACCTTCCACCCAAATCGGCTTAGCAGAGATATCAGCACCACCATTAATGGCCACTATACCTCCTTCTTTAACCGTATTGGTATTATAGTCAAATTCATGTACTCGGATTACCTTATGTCCATCATACAAAGATTGGCCAGGATCCGGATCATCATTATGAACGATATATGCCTTACCATCATCATCAAAGAAAAAAGACGGGTCTATTCCACCGATTCCATTCAAGAAAACAGGATCACTCCAATTGCCTTTTTTGGGGTCATCACAAGTTACGAAATATGTTCCTCCTGCAAATACACCGCAAGTAATAACATAAAACTTTTTGTTATGAGGGTTATACTTAATATCTGGAGCAAACACTCCACTTGACATCTCAATATTATCAGCAAATGGAAGTTGAGATGGACGATTCAATACACTTCCAATCTGATTCCAATGCACGAGATCTGTACTATGAAAGATAGGTATCCCCGGGAAATAAGCAAAAGTGGAATTAATCAGATAATAATCTTTTCCCACTCTACAGATACTCGGGTCGGGATAAAATCCGGGCAAGACTGGATTAGTATAATAACCGGAATTATCAATATCATTTTTTACAGTAACATCAGTAGCCTTATACATAAAAGCTCCAAAAGTTGCCTTACCGTTATCTTCAATAGGTAAATTTGCATATTTTTCTATGCCCTCCAACAAAGAAGAATTAGCAGAATTTTCACTTCCATTATCCGGAGCCATACCACCATTCAAGTCCGAATCATCAGAGCACGAGGTACAAGTCAATCCAAGAAATAAAGAAAAAACAGAAATTATTCTAAACATAAATATCCTAATCTTTTAATATTGTTTTTATATCACCATATTCACTCATACTTATAATCAAAATACTCGGGAGCTACCTTACGGTCTCGTACAACCAAAGTATCTTTTGTTGCATAAGTCATATCACCCATCGTCAATGTATAATCGAGGTACAATACATCACGGTCTTTATTGTTAAAAGAATTCTTTTCTCCTTTCACAACAAACTTACCAGTTCCTGTTACAGAACATCCCGGCGTAGTGGTTGACAATTCACATTGATTTCCGTCACTGAATTTCACAGTTACATCACAAGTCTGGTTTCCATCAAATTTCAAAGTCCATGCAACAGTATTCAAATCAACTGTCGTAAAATCACAAACCTCATCATTTTCTCTATATTGGGCATGACGGACCGTAGTTGTTGTAAATCCATCTTTCGTAATCAGATCAACACCACGACGCAAATAAACAGCGTCCCATGGATTAGAATACTTTACTCCATATAGAATAAAATCTTTAGGCTGTACACTCCAATCAGAAGTCACAAGACGATTTGGATTATCTACAATAGGAGTACCGGAAAGAATAGCATCTGCATTCTGGACATTTGAAATTACCACCGGAATTACATAATGTGTCTTTATCGAGTTGGGGTCGGCGAAAAAAGCATCCGTCAATTGAACTTCCACACCACCGATATGACTTCCTTTCGGTATAACAAGCTTGTCTGATGACAAGGTGTAATAGTTTTCAGGCATTGCCACAACCGGATCCCCATTTTCAAACTTCAAGTTATTACAAAGGCTATTGTCTACAGTAAAGTCCATGATGCGGTCGGTCTTGTTTTCATAAACTCCCCCCAATGTAGCCATAATCTTGCATTTATGCTGATTATCCAATGTATTATCAAACACCTCATCATTTCCCAATACCAGCCGACGTACCGGATTTTGGTATGCAAAATAGATTGTCGTTGTTCCATAATCATCAAAAGACCAATCTTGATTTTTACATGAAGACAAAGAAGTCAAGATAGCAAGCAGATAAATATAAAAGATTCTTTTCATTTCATTCAATCTTTAAATTTCACAATAAATTACCAACCCTGGTTTTGTTCCAGTGCATTGTATTTCAAAATTTCAGAATAAGGAATCGGACCATAGGTCATATAAGGCTCATATTTTCTATTTTCAACATCTATAACCTTATATGTATTACCTGTAATCTGAATACCCTTAGCAGTCTCATTCAAATTCAATTTCCAGCGACGCATATCCCAGAATCGGAACCCTTCAAAACAAAGTTCCAGACGACGCTCATTCCTAATCAGTTCGCGCATCTTTGCCTGATCATTCTTTATACTTTCCAGATAAGCATCACCATTATCAACACCGACACCGGCACGTTGACGTATAGCTTTTATCACATCATAAGCAGAAAAGTCATATTCTCCTGAGCCAGTAGGTCCCCAAGCCTCGTTAGCAGCTTCCGCATAATTCAAGAAAATCTCCGTATAACGGATACGAGGACTATAATGCGGCTGTCCGTTCTGTGTCGTTGAACTCAAATACACATCTTCACGCAAATGTTTACGCAAATAATAACCAGTACGAGTAGAATAACCATTTTCTTTGTTCAAACCATCGTCATTATCTGTATTGTCAGTAGCAGTATTGATAACCGCATTATTATGTCCCATAGTACTTCCATTCACTACTATATACAGATTTAAGCGCGGGTCGCGATTCACATATGGATTATTGGCATCATAATTACTTTCATTCATAGTAATAGGATAGCCATTGGCCATTGGAAATGCATCCACCAAATTCTGTGTAGGGTTTACTTGACCTCTACCATACAAACTTGGAGGAAATTGATTCTGCTCCAATCCATAATCTGAAGTAGATTTACCATTTCTCCATAACATTTCTTTCGGATTTTCCCCAGCTCCAAGATTATCAATTTCGTCCTTATTCTTATACCAAGTATTACCTTTAGGATCCAATCCGGAAATACCTCCTATCATATCCAACAATTCTCCATTATAGATTGCAGCATCTTCCCAAGTCACAGTAGTTCCTTGTGCAAATGCAGGGCTTGCAGCCAACAATGCAGCCTTAGCACGAAATGCCATAGCAATACGTCCACTCATACGAGTACGCATTTGTTTCCCAAAAACTCGGTTATATTCACTCACATTAACACCATCAATTTTATAACGTTGTGGGATTTCCATATCTGAAGTTATGTCTTCATAATCCAGAGGCAGTAACGACAAAGCCATTTCTACATCATTATAAATCTGTTTGACACAATCTTCAAATGTATCTCGAGGACGGTTAAAGTCTGAATCAACATTTTCAGAAGCAGTTATATTAGGGACACCCAACAATTCACCATTTGCAGTCCAACCTCCATGAGCCTGTATTAAATAGAACATATTCATTGCACGTAATCCCAAGGCCTCACCACGATGACGATCAATAAACATTTTGTTAATGCGCTCGTCATCAGCAAAAGAGACGCTACCAACCTGTTCCAAAAACAAATTCAGATATTGTATAGCCATTTTGCAAGTTCCCCATTGCTCCATGTTATTATTTGCTGACGTCCAACCTCCTGTTGCCATCTTTAAGAAAGAGTCTCCCGTCTGATTAGTCACAGCATCATCTGTAGCCACATCATTGAATGATTGTGAATTATAAGGATTACGAGTATATGCATTTCCCAAAATACCGACAGCAAAAACAGGATCCTCATGCCCGGTTTCAATTGACTTATGATCTTCAATAGCTGGAGAAAACAAATCATCACATCCTGTCAGAAATGCTGTTGCCAATATTAATATATATATCTTTTTCATGATTCTTTAAGTTTAAGTTAATTTCAATATTAGAATCCAATCTTAAATCCAATATTGTAAAAACGATTCTGTGGTGAGCCACCGGTTGTCAGTTCCAGGATATCACGTTCCTTAGCAATTGTCAGCAGATTTGAAGCATATGCATAAACTGACAGGCTTTTGATAAATGTATTTCCTAATATTTGATACGGGAAATCATAAGTCACCTGAATCTTAGATAGATTAAATCGGTTTGTCTTATACATCCAAAAATCCGAATCGCGGAAATTATGAGTGTTATTCTGAGTTGTCAGGCGCGGATAAGTTGCAGTTTCAGCAGTTTCTGGAGTCCAACGGCCACGAACTATTTCCGAATACTTTCTATCTCCATATACCCAATAATAATTTGAATTCTTCATGCCGACACCACCTATATAGGCTGTACCTAATGCAAAGAAGGTCAAATTTTTCCAATTAAGAGTAAGATTTACACCCATTGTAAATGGAGCACCCTGCCATCCATAACGTTCACCCAAATAGACAATATCCTTATCATCAATGATTCCATCTTCATTTTGATCAACATATTTCAAATCTCCTGGTTTTAATTCTCCATATGAAGATGATGCCGAATGTGCAATTTCAGTTTCATCTTTAAAGAACCCCTCAGTCTGCAATCCCCAAACACCATCAATCGGATGTCCTTTTCGATATTGATAGTCATAGTCATATTTTTCATCCAAACGAGTTTGTTTTGATGTATAATATGTACCTGTCAACCCTATATTAAGATTAACTTTATCAATCATCTTATCAAAACACAAAGCAAAGTCAAAACCTTTACGTTCATTATTATTATAATTCATGTAAGGGATAAAAGAATCGCCAGGCCACCAAGATGAAAAATAACTCGGATAAACAGTAGACGGACGGACAATCAATCCTTCTAAACTATGCATGAAATAAGAGACATCAAATGATAACATCTTATCAAATAACGAACCTCTTATTCCGATATTGAATTCTTTCTTCTTGATGAAATCAAGATTATGGTTTGCACCTCGCTTCGATTCGGTTGCACGATTCAAACCACTATCAGCCCATCCCCACCAAGAACCATTATTCTGGTCATATGTACTCTCATACATATAATAGTCTGAAATATCTAAATCGGTATGCAAGATAGAAGCTGAAGCAGTAAGCAATAAATCATCTACGACAGACGAATTTGACAGAAATTTTTCGTTGCTTAATCTCCAACCTAATGTCAATGCTGGTGAAAAAGCATTCCGATTATTCTTTGGCAAACGCGCAGAATGCACTAAAGCCCCTCCAAAACTTACATAATATTTTTTCATGAAATCATAGTCAAGCTGAATACCAAGATTAACATTACTTGTCTTATGGTAAACACCACTTTCTCCCTGCTGATATCCCGCAGCTACCAACATGGCATTAATATTATGTTTATTCTCAATGCTTTTTGCATAATTGAACTGACTTGAGAAAGAAATGGTTTGACGGTTCCAACTACCTGATACATATTGAACTCCATCACTATAATCATTACCATATTTAGTAAGTCCTATAATCTTATCTTCGCCATTTACATTGATCCAAGTCGGATTAAACGTTGCATATGAATTGCTATAAAACTTACTATACGAAGTTGCATAATCAATTGCAAAACGAGTCTGAAACGTTAAACCTTTTAGTATTTTACGTAAATCAATATCCACTCCCATATCAAACTGATACTGACGGCTCGTATAGGTACTCGTACCTGCTACATACAAATCAGCCAAAGCATTTGTCTGATCAATTTGCGTTCCTCCTAATAGATATTTACCATCAATCAGGTTTTTGGTATTCTGAACCTGCAACCACAAATCTTCATTGTCTTTAGAGAAATAATCAATAGGTATCAATGGTGCAATACGATTCGGACGCAAATTAGCTGCAGCATCCCAAAAATTACCTCTTGCAGAACGGCCATCATAAAAAGTAGCATTTGCATTTGCATAAGCCTGTACATATTCTCCAATCTTCATATCAATATTACCTCTAACACTGAAACGGGTTGTACGATCTTTCGACGCTTCGCCATAATTCAACAGAGAACCAACATTATACAAATTGACGTTTGTATAAAAACGAGTTCTTTCCGAACCACCCGAAATCTCTGCAGTAACATCCGATTCATTGTAAGCCTTTTTCAGATATTCAGAAGAATAAAGATCTATATTAGGATAACGATACGGATTGCTTCCTGAAGCATAATTATAAATTTCTTCTTGAGAATATATCGGATCTAATCCATCATTCATACGAGCTTCATTATATAAAGTCATGTATTCTGCTGAACCCAAATACTTAGGATAACGAATGGGAACATGAAATCCTGTATTTCCACGAACATCTATGTTCAAATCACCAGTCTTTCCACGTTTTGTAGTAATATAGATAACCCCTTTGGCTGCACGGCTTCCATATAATACAGTTGCTGCAGAACTTTTTAGGAAAGTAATCTGCTCAATTTCAGATGGCATTACATTATTTGCATCACGAGGTATCCCATCAACCAAAACCAAATAGCTGTCATTACCCCAAAGTGTTGTACCATTCCAACCATTAGCGAAATTTTGCATATCATTCAAACTATAGGTTGTATAATTCTTCTTTAACATGTCATTGACATTTACATAAGAAACTCCTCCCAAAATATCATTGGAGTTTACTTTCCTGTATGCAACCTGCACCACTTCATCCAACTCTGTATTTATAGAATCTTGTGATAAAAGATTCCATAAATCTTGTGTCTTCTCAGCTTGAGCCATCATTGGGGATGATAGCAGCAGCATATATAAAATGGACTTTATTTTTATATGTTTCATCTTATTTCGATTTTTAAAACGTATAATAGCATTCATATAGATTACCAACCAGGATTCTGATAGAATTCCGGATAAATGGAAACATCAGAAACCTTTAAGGGTAACCAATAATGCTTTTCAGTAAATTTACGCTGAAGTATTACTTCTTCTCTAAATCCAGACACACGGTTCTGTGTCGCATCTTCTGTATTAAATTCACCACTACGAGTAAACTCTTGAGAGGTTTTAATATTGTACGGATATTTATCCAACAACAACCAACGACGCAAGTCATTGAAACGATGACCTTCATAAGCTAACTCAACTGCACGTTCCCTACGCAGTTCACTCATAAATCCATCAAGTGTATTGCTATACTTATCAGCTACCGGATCGATTCCAGCTCGTGCACGAATCTTATTTACTGCATCAATGGCAGTCAGTTGTAATTCAGAAGCTGAACTTGCAGGTGAACCATAGCCATTTGCCGTAGCCTCTGCATACATCAGATAAATATCAGCCAGGCGCATCCAACTTATCTGTATAGTTAATCCATTTTCAAATTTTCTAATTCCTTCATCATAATCATTAACGCTTAACGGAGTAAATTTCCTCAACTGATATCCAGTACGGCTACCTGCAGATATATCACGATAACTTCCTCCTGTATATAACTGAGCATATACATCGTCTTTATCCGGTATTGATGTCGCATTTTGAATAACCCTCAATCCATCATAAATAATATCATTATAGAAACGAGGGTCTCTGCCTTTCCAAGGTTGTTCCTTATCAAAACCGGAATCTTCATCAGTCAAAGGAAGGCCATTCTTCATTCCATAATAATTAACATAATTGGCAGTCGGTAAAAACAAGCAAGTATTTGTAGAACCCGCCATTACAGAAGTAACATATTGTGGTCCTAAAGACCAACCTGATCCCATCCAAGCATCATACATCGGAGTTTGAAAAATAGCCTCGGTAGATCCCGGATTCATGAAATTCTGTTTATATGAATAGAAAATATCCGAGTAATGTTCAAAATCAACCAATGCATATTGTGTCTGACCCGATTCAACCAAATTCAACAGCTCAGCAAAAGTCTCGGCTGCTTTCTTACAATAATCGGCATTATAAGATTGAGTACCACCTGACACAGAATTCATCAAGGGGCTACCTGCCCATAAATAATTCTTTCCAAGATATCCCAATGCCATGATTTTATTGATACGCATCTGGTTATTTCCATAAGTTGCTTTCCCAGCTTGGGTGTCATCCCAATTCACAGGCAATAAATCAGCAGCCATACGAAAATCAGCTGCTACTAAATCTGCACATTCGTGATAACTCAAGCGAGGATTTCTCAATGGTTCAGAGGATGGTAATACCGTATTTATATATGGTAATCCACCAAAATACTGAATCAATTCAAAGTGAAACCATCCACGGAAGAAATAAAGTTGGCCCGCTATCAAATTCTTTTCTTCCTCTGTACAATCCACCATTTTATTCAGGCTCTCCAAACCAATATTAGCCTTACGAATACCATACCATGCAAGCGGCCATAATGATTTTTGAAAACGGTCTGAAGAAGTCGAGGAGTTATTTGAACGATCCATCCAACCACATTGCCAACCATCAAAACCTGATTGCCATCCCCAAAAATCGCCAAGGTCTACTTTGTATCCCATATGGTAAGTAATCCCAAAAGAGATTATTTCATCTTCTCCCCAATTAAATGAATTACTCCAATATCCATGAGCAAAATCGGGAATACAATAGTACAATTCTTCTGTAAATCCTTGGAAATTATGAAAATTCTTGAATGCATCCTCTTCTGAAACAATACTTTCAGGAGCTTTATCCAAGTAATCCTCACAAGACATAAGTCCAAGAGACAAGGAAAAAATTCCAGTATAGAATAATGTTCGTGTATATTTTTTCATGATTCCTTAATTTTATAGAGTAAATTTTAAACCAACATTAACACGCTTAATTGTTGGATAAGCCCCTTGGGTAGCCCAACCAGTTCCTGCGAAATTAGATTCACGATCATCCGGCATTCGAGTCCACAACCAAAGGTTATTCGCATTCACATACAATTTCAAGTCTGAAATACCGATACTTTTAATCCAGCTATTTGTAAAAGTATAGGCCAATTCAATATTTTTCAGACGAATATAGGAACCGTCGTAATAATATCTTGTCCCATTGTAATAATCATTACTTGTAGATCCCCAACGTGGCATAGGTAAATCAGCATTTACATTATACTTATTCCATCTGGAACCTTCATGATATGCAATCAATTGTTTCTTTCCAAAAGTATCGAATACAACTAAACGAGTCACATTATTCACTCCATAGAACTGGACAAAGAAACTCCACCCTTTATAATCAAATCCTATAGATGCACTATAAGTGTTTTCAGGATTCGAAGAATAACCATATGGAATGACATCATAAGAATTAATAATACCATCACCATTGAAGTCTATAATAGCATAGCCTCCAGGCAATTTCTGCTCATCTAAAGATTCGAACTCTGTAGAAGCATATAGTTCATCCATTGTATTATAATAACCATATTCCACATAACTCTTAGTCTGTCCGATGACTTTACCAGCTTGTTTCTGATACTCAGGCAATAGTTCGGCATCATCCCTTTCTATTACTTTATTCGTTGCATGAGTCATATTCATGTTCGCCCATAAACGCAAACCATTACGAAAAACTTTATTTAAACGAAGCTCCAGTTCATAACCATGGTTTTCCACCTTACCCAAGTTTGCCCATGGAACAACAGTCGTACCACCAAAGAAAGAAGGAGTAGAACGTTCAGAACCAGCAATCAACACATCGGTACGTTTGTCTTTAAAAAACTCTAAATTACCGGCAATCAATCCATCAAAGAATGAATAATCCACACCGATATTGAACTTTCTTACAACTTCCCAATGTACATTGGAATTTCCTACAGTTTCTTCACGATAGAAAGTATATGGACTTCCCGTGTTATATAAACCTGTTGCAATATTACCGCCAGTACCCCAATTACTCATATACAACCAACGTCTGGAATTGTCCCATTCATAACCAATCTCATCATTACCGATTTCACCATAAGAAGCACGAATTTTAAGCATGTCTAGGAACTTAAGTTTCTTCATAAACTTTTCCTCGCTGATCATCCATCCGATAGCTCCGGAATTAAAAAAAGCAAAACGGTTATCCACACTAAATTTATCAGATCCGTTATAGGCTCCATTGTATTCCATAAAATATTTATTTGCATAATTATATGTCAAACGGAATGCCCAGTCTTCACGATAATGAGGAACGATACTACCTCTTGTGCGTTCCTGACGACTAAATAATCCCATAGCACCAACTGTATGCTTACCAAAAGTATTGTTGTAGTCAAGTTGGGCTGAGTAATATAAGTGACGCTCAGTTGCACCATTATCCACTGATCCTCCTTCTACAGTCCATGCAACTTGTTCTCGCGGATCAAAATCTTGAGAACCGACAGCTGGATTATAGCTCGGGATTCCAGTATCAGGATTAATGTATTTATACAAAGCCGTACCTCCGGCATTAACACCTCTATTCTGTTCATAAAACACATTATCCCATGAAATAGAAGCTTTAGCACTCAAACCTTTCAACAAGAAATCAAGTTTCTGTTCCAATATAAAGTCTGTTGTAAGACGTGTTGTGGTTCGTGTATTCTGTCCAGCCAAGGCTAATTGCGCCACAGAGTTATTAGCATTGTCTATCGGGTCATAACCCCATTTCCCATCCGAATATCTAGGGATAAATACATTAGGAGGGGTTGTATATGCACTTCCCCATATATTATATTCATAATCGGTACGTGGACCTTTTTTTACTCCATGAGAACCTGCAATATTAGCTTTAAGTAAAGTGGTCTTCGTGAGTTGAAAGTCCAGATTACTACGCATGTTAATACGATCATAGCCATATGTTGTCGTATATCCACGTCCATTATCATATTCTTTAAACAAGTCCCCTTCATGTTGGTAGTCGACAGCTGCATAGTATTTTACAAAACGTGTACCTCCATGAATACTTACATTGACATTCTCTGAAACAGCATAATCCTTGAACATCCAATCATTCCAATCTACATTAGGATATCGTTCCGCTTCTTCAAGATTTGCCGGATTACGATATTTATTCATGATATCACGCGGCACCATATATGTCCATGAATCAGGAACCAGACCTAATTCATATTCTATAGCACTGTTCCGCAAGGCAAAAGCGTCATAGGAATCCATCTTGTTGGGCAGTTTGGACGGAATCTTGAATGCCATACTTGCACCGGCATTGATTGTTGCCTTACCTTCAGAACCACGTTTGGTTGTAATCAAGATAACACCATTCGCGCCCTTTACACCATATACAGCAGTTGCCGATGCATCCTTCAATACAGAAATAGAGGCTACCGAGTTGATATCAATACCAGCCATTGGACGTTCAATACCATCCACCAATATCAACGGAGCTGTATTGTTCCACGAGCTCATACCACGAACCAAAATCTGTGGGTCTTCCTCACCCGGCATACCTGTACTTGCGGTTGTTACCACACCGGGCAAATTACCGGTCAATGCAGAACCTAAGTCCGAAACTCCTCCGGAACGTTCCAGCACCTTACTTGTAGTCTGAGTAATAGCCCCTACGACACTGGCCTTCTTCTGTTGCCCATAACCGACTACTACAACTCCGTCCAGTTCCTGGGAATCATCTTCCAAAGTAATCCGCATGTTACTCCGTGAAACCTTGACTTCTCTTGTCTTCATCCCGACAAAAGAGATGACAAGAATCGACTTCTCATTAGGGACCGTCAATTGAAAGTTTCCGTCAAAATCGGATATTGTACCAATCGATTTATTGCCCTTTACGACAATGGAAGCACCTATGATACCTTCACCATCATCATCAAGCACAATACCTCTTACTGTCATCCCTTGTTGGGCCGAAGCTGTAAGACAGCATAACAGCATCCAGAACAGTAAGGAAGGAATTTTCTGAATTTTCCGTTTTACATTTTTCATATAACTAATTTTAAGATTAATATTGAAACATTGTTTAACATCTTCTACAAACACGATTGTCAAGCATAGAAAAAAATCTTTCAACACAAAATTAGAAATGTAGAATCAGAACACAGAATTATTACGTGTCGCGTCCATCTATAAATGTTTCATTTTATCTTTTTACGTTTCAAAAGGCTTTTGAAATGTCTCAAACCCATATTTCATATCAAGAAGTTTGGGAATGACATCAAACTTCTACCAGGAAAACACATCAATAATACTCTGCCAGAAAGTGCTTATTATGAATGTTATCGCTTTGATTTAGAGAAAGTCAGCCCTCCTTTGTCTCTAATGGGAAGGAGGGCTGATACTGAGATTAGTTTTATTTATTTTCCTGCAGATGTTGTTCCATATATTCAGAAGGGGTAACCCCATATAATTCTTTAAAGAGAGTCGAGAAATTATTAGGATTAGAGAATCCTGTCATCTGTGCAACCTCCGCAATGGAATGGCGCTTGTCGGCTAAAAGTTGTGCCGCTTGCTTCAATCGGATATTACGGATAAATTGTCTGGTCGGCTGGTTGGTAAGTTCTTTTAGCTTCCGGTGCAGATGGGAACGGCTGATACCGACCTCATTTACAATCACGTCTACAGTCAGTTCCGGATTGCTCAGATTGTCATTTATCACTTTCATTATTCGTTCCATAAGTTTTTCATCGGGCGATTTTGCCTCTAACTTGTCCAATTTATCATCCTGTCCTTGCCGGCCGGTAAAGATATTCTGCATCTTCTGGTGTTTGAGAATCAGATTTTCCACCGTTTTATGTAAGATAGCAATATTAAATGGCTTGGTTATATATGCATCAGCACCGATATCCAACCCTTTTATAGTACTCTCATCCGTAGTCTTGGCAGTCAACAGAATGACAGGAAGATAATTCAGATTTACATTTTGCTTAATCTTTTCGCATAATGTAAAACCATCCATCTCTGGCATCATGACATCACTTATTATCAAATTCGGAATTTCCTTCAAGATACCCGACCAGGCCTCTTTCCCGTTATTGTATTCTGTTATATGATATGCCACAGAAAGTTCGTCCTTTATATATTTCCGGATTTCATCATCATCCTCAACGATACACACTTTCCATTTTCTTCTAACATGAAGATTCTTTTCCGGATCCGGATTTTCCAACAATGGTACTTCCATATCCGTAGTAGGCGAAATTATCGTCTCTCCTTTTTCTATTTCTCCACAAATTTCATCCTGGCTCAGATGGGAATCACCCAAAGGTATCTCGATAGTAAATGTGGTACCATTCAATCCATTGACATTCCTTCCGACAGAAATTTCACCATGATGCAGTTTTACTAATGATTGCGCCAAATGAAGACCGATACCCGTACCAGCCGTACTTAAATTATTATGAACCTGATAAAATCTTTCGAATATATGTTCATATTCCTTTTCGTCAATACCAATACCTGTATCTGTTATCTGGATTTTGGCATATTGTGCTACCGAAACAGCCCCCTCCTGCTGCCCGGCAATAAACAAATCAATATCGATACTTCCCTCCTTCGTAAATTTAAAGGCATTGGATAATATATTTATTATAATCTTGTCAAAATAAGCCGGGTCTACCCATAAGTCCAGATTCTCACATCCATGTGTATTAAAATTCAAGGCTATATTCTTGACTGAAGCCTGTATACTGAATGACTCACAAATCTGACGTATATAATGGACAATATCAATCTTTTGAAAAGTCAGTTTCATTTGGTTCTTTTCAATTTTTCGAATATCCATTAACTGATTGACCAATAACAGAAGGCGCTGGGTATTCCGATAAATTGTTTTATAGATTTTCTGCCTTGACTCATCTTTATCCGTCTTCATCAGGCCCAATAACGGACTAACCACCAACGATAATGGAGTACGGATTTCATGTGCAATATTAATAAAGAACTGAAGCTTGGCATTATTTATCTCTACAGCATGGAGATGCTCAATTCTCTCTTTCTTATAATGCAGATGACGTTTAAATCTATATATACCAACTCCTATAATAATTAGAGCAAGCACGAAATAAGAAATCTTAGCCCATACCGTTGCCCACCAGGGGGAAGATATATGAATCGTACATTCCCTCACATCCGATTCCATCATTCCGTCCTTCACCTTAATGCGAAAAGTATATTCACCAGGAGTTAAATTACTAAAAGACACCCGATTAATCCCATGCGGAAGATTAATCCAATCCCCATTATTAAAAGAATACACATAAACCAAACGTTCCGGTTTATTCAATTCTACCGTTGAAAACTCCAAACTGAATGTATTATCTTTATATGACAAATAGAAATCTGTAGCCTCAAATATAGATCTGTCAATTATCTCTTTACCCCCTGAGCGTATACCTGTCCTCACAGTCTTGTCGAATACATAAAAATCAGAAATCCGGACATTCCATTTTTTGTTGGGGCTGAAGATTTCTCCCGGCTTGAAATAAGTCAAACCATTCATTCCCCCAAAATAAATTATTCCATCAGAATCTTTATATGAAGAGTTTTTATAGAACTCATTCCCTTGCAACCCGTCACTTACATAATAATTAACAAATTGTTTGTCATGCAGATGAAAGCAAGAAACTCCAGAATTTGTACTTATCCACAACCTGTTATTATCATCACATTGAATTGCATAAATAACATCACTTGGCAAGCCATCCTTAACAGTATAACTTTCTACCTTTTCATGCTTCACATCAAAGGAATATATACCTTCAGATGTCCCGGTCCAAATGATACCATTCTTGTCTTCACATATAGAATGCACAGCATTCGTACTTATAATTTTTTTACTGGAGAAAATACCAGAATCCAAATCTACACAATCAAGGCCTCCATAAGACCCAACAAACAATTTATTTTTAGACGATGAATAATGCAAGCAATTAATCCATGCGATAACTTTTCCACTCATCTCACTGAAAAGCTTCAATTGCCCCGAATTCAAATCATAACAATACAAACCATCAGTCGCACCTATCCAAAGACGTCCTTCCTTATCTTCAGCAAAGGCGAAAACGGCAGGAATAGGATTTCCATCATTACTTTTCAATTGTCCAAACAAGATACATCTACCTGTTCTCTTATCAATTTTACCTACTCCCTTTGTATAGGAACCAAACCACAAATTTGATTTTGAATCTTCAAATAAACTAAGAATGGCCCCAGAAAGCGTCTTCTGATTTCCTGTCATGGAGTAATGCAAACTATGATTTTTATCTTTTGATATACGATAAATACCATCATTGTCACTTCCAACCCACAGAAATCCGTCCCGATCCTTTAATATAGAAATAATGCAACAATCTCCAATGATATTTTTATAAATTGATTTAGGGCCTAGATATTTGAAATTATTCGTATTTACAGGTTGGTACAAAATACCCTTTTGATATAAACCAATCCATAGGCTTCCATCTTTATCCGTCCACATTGTATGCACTTTTGATTTATTCAGATTCAAGTAATAGAACTCTATCGAATAATCAACTATTGTATTTTTTTTCTTGTCATAAACTTTAATTCCTTGTCCGTCCGTCCCTATATATATCTCATTAGGACTTTTCTCCATCAAAAACTTTACAGGAAGCGCTTCACTATTATATGAAATATGTTCAAAATCATCCAGCTGTACATTATATCTGTATAGACCTTGCCCCAAACTACCCACAAAAAGATTTCCATCATTATCCTTACACAGGCACAAAGCATGCAATTTATGAATGTTTTTCAGATATAAAGTTACCTCATTTTCTGGTGTTATCCTATAAACTCCAACACCACTGACTGCTATCCAAATATTTCCTTCTTTATCTTCAACATACTGATCGGGAAAGTGATTGTCCGGTATCGGCAAATCAAGGAAATCCACAACCAGTTCATCATCCTTTACAATAAGTTTACCGGGTGTAGGGGAAGCAATCCATATTTCTCCATTTTTTCGTTCCATGACCGAACCGACAACATTTACAAATGTCTCATCCACGACAGTTCTAGCCGGGAGGGAAAAATCATCAGTCAAAGGATTGTACTTCTGGATACCGGAAAACGTACAGATAATCAAATCCCCATTACTGGTTTCAAAAATATTCTTCACATAGTTGTTCATCAAAGAATGGGGGTTATCAATATCATGTTTATATATTGTGAACTTAACTCCGTCATAACGATTGAGGCCATATTCTGTAGCAACCCATATTACACCATCCTTGTCCTGATAGATTTGATTTATCAAGCTACTTGAAAGCTCTTTATCGGTAGTGTAGAATTTATACGATTGACCATATCCCAAAAGGGAATAAAAGACAATCAACGAGAAAATCCATATATTTTTCATGTCAGTCATTTATTTTAGGCATACACAAAGCTAATATAAACCTATTGGCGGAATTAAATTATAAAAGATTTATGTTTAAAAAGTTGTGCATATTGTTGATATTTAGTAAATTAAATGTAACCAAACTTTTAATAGACAAATATCGTATGCACAACTTATATGCAATATTCGCAAAATTACTGAACATATGCAAGCAAATTGCCGGCAATTTAGTCAATGAATCTGGGAATGTGCCAAGACGAGGCTTTGTTATGTCCTAAAGATTTTGTATCTTTAAGCATAATCAAAACTAATATGGCAAAGATACATTTTCGTTCTTACAATCCCAACCAAATCGTCCTTTTTCCTCAGCGGATAGATGAAAATATTCCATCAGACGATCCTGTACGCATCCTGAATGCTATGGTAGATAACCTTGACCTCAGTTCCTTTCACAAGTTATACAAAGAGCTGGGCCGTTCTCCCTATCACCCACGAATGATGCTTAAAGCTGTTTTGTATGCCTATATGAACAATATCTATTCCTGTCGTAAGATAGAAAAATCCCTGCTGCGTGACATTCATTTCATTTGGCTTGCCGGTTATGAGAAGCCGGATTACCGGACTATAAACCGTTTCCGTAACCGTGTCAAGGATGAGATAAACGGAATATTCACACAAATAGTCCTCATCCTTGCATCCAAAGGATTCATAAGTCTTGATGTTGAATATATTGACGGCACAAAGATTGAATCAAAAGCCAACAGATACACATTTGTATGGCGTAAGAACGTAGAACGTAACCGCGCCAGGCTTCTTGAGAAGATACGTATTCTTCTACAACAAATTGATGATGTCGTGGCACAGGATAATGCCTGCATTGAAAATACTGCTACCGAGTTTACCCCTTCCATGCTGACGGATATGATATCAGAGTTAAAAGCCTCTCTTGAGAATGCCCCAACCACATCGGATAAGGAAGAGAAGAAAGCAAATAAACAAAAGGCAAGGCAAATCAGACAATTGGAGTCACAACGTGACAAACTTGCCGAATATAACATGCACATGAAAATACTAGGCAAACGGAATTCTTATTCCAAAACAGATCCTGATGCTACATTTATGCATATGAAGGAAGACCCTATGGGGAACGGGCAATTAAAACCGGGATATAACCTACAAATCGGAACCGAAAACCAGTTTATGCTCGATTTTGGACTCTTCCCAAATCCTACAGACACTCTTACATTGATCCCGTTCGAAAATTCGTTTCATGAACGTTACAACCGTTTCCCATTAGAAGATGTTACCGATTCCGGTTATGGTTCGGAAGAGAACTATCGCTTTATGGACGAAAACGGAATAGAGGCATATGTCAAGTACAATTTCTTTCATAAGGAGCAGAGAGCAGACAAATATGTGACAAATCCTTTCAAACAGGAAAACCTGTATTATAACAAGGAGAAAGACTATTATGTTTGTCCCATGGGGCAACACATGGAGCGGACAGGTGTACGGCATTCTAGAACTGAAAGTGGATATGTTACAGAAAGTATCGCCTATAGTGTTGCAAGATGTGAGGGATGTCCTCTCAGATGTATGTGTTTCAGATCAAAATCACAAAGACGTACCATAGAAGTCAATCACAGGCTGAAAGAATATAAACAAAAAGCGCGTGAAAGACTTACCTCAGAGAAAGGCATAAAACATAGAAGGCAAAGATGCATAGAACCTGAAGCTGTCTTTGGACAAATAAAATACGACATGGGATACAAAAGGTTCAGGCATTTTGGAAAAGACAAGGTCACAATGGACTTTGCCTTCTTTGCCATTGCTTTTAATATAAAGAAAATGTGTGCTAAAATCAAGAATCAGAAGATGACAGACAAAAATTATAAAAATATAAGAGTGGCGTAAGCCATATACAGCCGATTATACCGCTTGAAAGCATGGATATAGGGATATTACAGGAAAATTGAAAGCATACTCTATGAAAAATGAGAAAGCAATGATTATATAACGAAAAAGAGAGGGTGTATCATTTTGACACATCCTCAGTCCTACCCGTATAAAACTATAGTACTGACTGGGTGAAAACTCCAATCCTTTCTAGGTAGGACTGGCAAGATGGCTTATATCCTCTTTTTAGTGCTAATAGTGTTTGGTATGCTTGCCTTTTTTAATGCGTTCTATAGGCATATTATTCCAGTGTAACAGTCTGTACTTGTACTTCTTGATGCAGGAAGACATTGGCTGATTCACGGAATTTTTCTACAGATTCGGTGGTAAGGAATTGGCATGCTCCGCCTGTTTCACATCGCGTGCGTATTTCTGGATGCCTTGCTAAGTAATCTTTCAAGCTGGATGCGACATATTGCCCTTGCTCTACCAATCGGATATGAGAGGGGGTGTAACGGCGGATTTTCTCTAGCAGGAGCGGATAGTGGGTGCATCCTAAAATGATAGTATCTATTTCAGGGTCTTGGCTGAGTAGTTGGTTTAGGTATTTTTGTACGAAATAATCGGCTCCAGGAGAATTGAATTCATTGTTCTCTATTAAGGGTACCCATAAAGGGCAAGGCACTCCCGTAAGTTGGATATCGGGGTATAGTTTATGGATTTCCAAGGGATAAGATTGTGAGCGGACGGTGCCTTCGGTGGCTAATAAGCCTACATGGCGGGTATAGGTTAATTCTCCGATGCATTCTACTGTAGGACGGATGACTCCTAAAACTCTTCGAGAAGGGTCAAGATGAGGCAAATCGTGTTGCTGGATGCTGCGCAAGGCTTTTGCTGAAGCGGTGTTGCAGGCAAGGATAACCAAAGGACAACCCAAATCAAACAATTTGCGTACCGCTTGGAGGGTAAATTCGTAGACTACTTCGAACGAACGTGTACCATAGGGCGTACGGGCGTTATCACCTAAATAAAGATAATTATATTGGGGAAGCAATTCGCGTATTTTGCTGAGGATAGTCAATCCTCCATAGCCGGAATCGAATATGCCGATAGGTCCTGTGGTTGTCATAAGCGTATGATATTAAAAAAGTAATGTCATTCTGAACGGCGTGAAGAATCTCGTATGTGTAAACGGATGTTTTCGAGATCCTTCACTTCGTTCAGGATGACATGAAATATGCTTTATGAAGTATGTTTGCATTAGTTTGCCGGAGCAGCAGCTGCAGGTGCAGCAGGTACGGCGGTCAGGCTAATGCCTAATTTAGTCTTAATGTCGTTGGTTACGTCTTTCGATGCGTTTTCATCAATATAAGGGATATCTGTACGGTTCAGGTCAAATACGTATGTATATCCTCCGGCTGCGCCAATAGCTTTTACCGCATCTTCCAATTTTTTGTAAATAGGCTCCATCATTTCCCGGTACGACTTATCCAATTGTTGTTGTGCTTCTTGTTGGAACTGGTTGCCTTTTTCCATCATTTCCTGCAACTCTTTCTGGCGTCGTTCTTGGATATTTTGCGGGAGATTCTGTTGCTCTTGTTGGTATTCGGCGTATTTCTTGTTGAATTCCTCAGCCGAGCGTTTGATTTCATCCTCATATTGTTTTGACAATGCTTGGATGTCGGTTTGAGCCTTTGCATACTCCGGCATTACCGGGATGATGTCCATTGATCTGAAATGCGCGAATTTTTGCGCGAACAAGCTCATCGGAGCGACGAGCAAGAGTAATAAAGCAATTTTTTTCAGCATAATCTTTAATTTCTATTTGTTTGTTATTAGTTTTCTATTGTTTTTTCTATTGTCATGCGAACGGATGCAAATGTATAAAATTAATTTGAATATCCTAAGCGTGTGAGCACTTCATTGCTGATATCAATGCGTGGAGAAGCAAAAATCATGCTTTGTGCCGAGGCACGGTCAATAACCGCATCGTAATTTTGGGCAATTGCGATTTCCTTTACCGCATTGTATATTTGGTCTTGAATGGGAGCAATGAGTTCTTGTTGCTTTTTCATCATTTCGCCTTGCGGTCCGAAGTATTTTTGCCGAAGTTCGGCTGCTTCTTTCTCTTTTGCCACTACGGCTTCTTCTTTTGCCGTGCGTTGGGCATCAGAGAGGGTAGCGGCTTCTTTCTGGTAAGCTTCATATAAGGCTTTCGCTTCGTTGCTTTTGGCTTCTATTTCGCTTTGCCATTGTTTGGATAGCGATGCCATTTGTTGGTTTGCCTGTTCATAGGCAGGGATATGTTTCAAGATAAATTCCATGTCTATCAAGGCAAACTTTTGTGCTTGTGCTGTAAAGATGCACATCACAAGCAGGGCTGCTGAGAAAATCAATCTTTTCATATCTTTCATATCTGTTGGTCCTTTGTTCGTTTATTAAAATTCTTGTCCGATGATAAAGTGGAATTGGCTTCCGCTGTATTGCATAGAACCGTTTATCTTATCAAATCCGTATGCCCAGTCGATACCCATCATACCAATCATCGGCAGGAAGATACGTACACCGACTCCGGCAGAGCGTTTCAATTGGAAAGGATTGAATTTCGATACTTCGGTCCAAGCATTACCTGCTTCTACGAATCCCAATGCATAAATGCTGGTAGAGTTTTCCAACATCAACGGATAGCGGAGTTCGGCTCCCAAGCGGATATAGGCATATCCTTCGCTTCCGTATGGGGTCAATGCTCCGTTTTCGTATCCGCGCAAAGCGATGGTTTCGGATGCATAGTTGTAGCTGTATCCGGTCATACCGTCACCTCCTACATAGAAGGTTTCGAACGGAGAGCGTTTGTATTTATTGAAATGCCCTAAAATACCGAACTCGGCACGGGTCATGATAACCGGACATTTCTGGATATCCATCAATGCGGTATAAGTTTTTGATTTGAATTTCCATTTATGGTATTCAATCCATTTGAACATACTTGCCGCTTCATCGTAATTGTCTTTTCCGTAAGTGGAATAATCTCTCTTGCTGAAGAGCGAATAGGGCGGAGTAATCTGCAACGATGCGGTAAATTCTGAACCGTAACGCGGGAATATCGGGTTATCAGTAGAGTTACGCGACAAAGTCAAGTTCAAACTCAAGCTATTGCAATTACCTGTGTTCATGTATTCTCCGTTGTTCAACATGATATACAGGTAGCTCCAGTCTTTCAGCATAAACCGTTGGTATGACAATTCAGCCATGAAAGTAAAGTAGTCATCGGGCCAGCGGAGACGTTTACCCCATCCTAACGATACACCAAACATTTTAATGGATTTGTCGGGGTCGTAATAAGATTCGTAATTGTCATAATAACCGTAGTTCCCATAACCGTAACCATAATAATACGAGTTATAGAAATTGTTCATATATGCCGAATTATAGTACTGGCTACTGATATCGGTCTGTACCGAATAGAAAGCCGATACTGAAAGCGAGTTCGGGCGTTTGCCTCCGAACCACGGGTCAAGGAACGAGATACTATATGCTTGATAATAGCGTCCGTTGGTTTGTCCGCTGATGGTCAAAGTCTGTCCGTCTCCTTGAGGCATGAAACCACGGAAATTATCGTTCTTACGGAACAGGTTGGCGAATGAGAAGTTGGTAAACTTCAAACTTAACTTACCGATGATACCGGTCTGTCCCCAACCGGCAGAGAACTCTACCTGGTCGTTTGCCTTCGATTCCAATCCCCAGTTGATATCTACCGTACCGTCTTCATAATTCGGAACGACATTCGGATTAATGGTTTCCGGGTTGAAGTGACCCATTTGGGCTATTTCACGGTACGAACGTTCCAAGGCTTCTTTACTGAACAAGTCTCCCGGGCGGGTACGGAGCTCGCGTCGGATTACGTTTTCATACAGGCGGTCATTACCGTTGATACGTACATGGCTGATGCTGGCTTGCGGACCTTCCATGACACGCATTTCCAAATCAATAGAGTCGCCGTCAATATTGACTTCTACCGGGTCAATGTTCGAGAACACGTATCCACGGTTGTAGTAATTATTTTTGATAGCATCTTCATCGGTTTCAAGACGTTCGTTCAGCAATTTTTGGTTATATACGTCCCCATGCTTCATTTGCAATTGTTCGCTCAATAAGTCAGAGGGGTAGACGGTGTTACCTACCCACGTAACGTTACGCAAGTAGTATTTGTTTCCTTCGTAGATTTTCATGTAGATATCAACCGTCTTTTCATCGTAATTGGATACGCTATCCATTTCAATAAGGGCATCGCGGAAACCCAATTCATTGTATTTCTCGATAATCTTCTGCTTGTCTTCTTCGTAACGTTCATCGATGAATTTCTTGGAACGGAAAAGGTTGATGAGCTTGCCTTTTTCGTTGGTTTTCTTCATGGTGCGTTTCAATTTCTTGTCACTAAGCACCGTATTGCCCTCGATAGTGATTTTGTGTACTTTGATTTTTTCTTTCTTGTCGATGTTTACATCTACGTACACTTGTTCCTTGTCTTTGGGGTCTTCGCGTTCGATGATATTGATTTCGGCATTCTTGAAACCTTTTTCATCAAAGTATTTCTTGATGATGATTTTGGCGCGGTCTACCATGTTCGGGGTAATCTGCATACCCTTTACCATGTTGCCCAGTTTTTCTTGCAAGTCTTCACGTTCACTTTTCTTGATGCCATTGAAATGAATATCGGCAATACGCGGACGCTGGCTTAGTTCGATGCGAAGCCAGATTTTATTCCCTTCTATCTTGTCTGCCGAGATTCTTACATCCGAGAACAATCCATGACGCCAATACCGTTTAACCGCATCGGTTATGTCATCTCCCGGTACGGTAATCGTTTGTCCTACGGCAAGTCCTGAAATGCCGATTAATACATAATCTTCGTAGTTCTTCACTCCTTCTACTTTGATGTCGGCGATTTCATACTTCTTTGGGGTACCATTATACAGGATAATAGGCTTTTCTTCTTCGGCGGTTTGTCCGTTTTGCATAGAGGTGTTCAAATCCGTCGTTTGATTGTCCATATTTACCGTATTGTTTTCTTGTGCGTGGCTAATTGCCGGAAAACAAAAATACGTCAAAACCCCTAGAATGAGAAAAAAACAGTATCGCATCTTTTTCATTGTTTCAATAGTTGTTCACTTGTTTTGCCAAATCGGCGTTCTCTTTGTTGATAATCGTAAATTGCCTTACAAAATTCTTCTTCTTTAAAGTCTGGCCAAAAGGTGTCGCAAAAGTAAAGCTCTGAATAAGCGCATTGCCACAACAGGTAATTGCTAAGCCGAAGCTCGCCCCCTGTACGTATCAATAGGTCAGGGTCGGGCATGAAGCGGGTCTCCAAATACTTGTCAATGGTTTGGTCGGTTATGTCATTTATTGCCAACTTATGGCTTGCAACTTGTTCGGCTATTTGTTTTACGGCATTGGTGATTTCCCATTTCGAGGAATAGCTGAGAGCCAGCACTAACGTCATGCCCGTATTGTTTGAGGTATGTGCAATGCATTGTTCCAGACGTTCTGCAACATGGACGGGGAGCTTTGCCATTTCTCCGATGATACGGAAGCGGATGTTGTTTTTCATCAGCGTTTCTTCTTCAATGGAATCCATGAGCAGGTGCATCAATGCAGATACTTCTTCTGCCGGACGTTTCCAGTTTTCGGTTGAAAACGTATAGAGTGTCAGGTATTTTACCCCTAGCCTTGCCGCTTCTTCGGCTATCACGTGCACCGTTTCTGCACCCGCCTGATGCCCGAATGAACGAGCTTCACCGCGTTGCTTTGCCCATCTGCCGTTACCGTCCATGATAATGGCGATGTGTGCCGGTATCCGTGATTTGTCTATCAGTTCTTTGTATCGCATGTCTGTGCTCTTTTTTACCATTTGGGCAGAAAACCGAACCGGTTGATTCTTCCTCTGCTCATATATCCGTTGTGCCAGATAATCCAAATAAAGTTATTTTCGTCTACGATGCACGAATAGCTTCCTTCGCCTAAAGCTTCTCCTTCTTCATATTTTTCTCTGAATGAAGGTTCGGGGAATTTCATGTATCGGGTATCGGGTTGCCAGGTCAGTCCGTTATCGGTAGATGCGAAGAACGTGCTGAACTCATGCCGGTATTCTTTATGCTCCAGACTATTTACAAATCCTCCGAATGCATACAGCTTTTTATCGTAATAAATCATGGTGCCGTCGGCAATATTCGGGCAACGGCATGTATCGGTTTGTATATAGTCATAGGGCACCCATGTATTTTCATTTGTCAAGCGGTTTGCCGCAAAGCCGAATTCATTGCCTGTAGCATCGGTATGACGGCCAAACAAGACGGTGCGTACAATGTCGGAATTGTATGAAAGCGGCAGGGATGCGTAATAGAAACGTTGGTCCATAGAGGGGAAATGCTCGTTTCTCCCTTCTTCGTTCCATGTAGTTCCATTGAAAGTTACGAATGTACCGTCTTCGGTGCAGGCATATAAATAAGTAAGTCCGCTTGCCGTAGTGGCATTAGCCAAGAGTTGTTTCAGTTGATAACCGGCTGGAGAGAAGGCTGAAGGCTGTATCGTGGTATCAATCAGCTCATACAATGCACCATCTGCCAGGAAGTAAACCGTTCCGTTCCATACAATCGGTGAATAAGAATCGGTACCGGCTGGGACATTTTCGATAGGAGTCCACCCGTCTGCTTTCCCGTTGCTGGAAACGGTGGTATATTCTATGGCGGGCATTCCTTCGTGTTCGCCGAATACATAAATTCGTCCGTTTGCATAAACCGCCTTTTGACGGATTAAGGTTTGAGCCGTAAAGGGGATTTGTGATTCGTCCTCACTCCAGTTCAAAGAGTCAGGGTCTTGGGTGTGTACATTGATTTTCACACGGTATGCTTTCCCTAGCTGTCCTGTATATGACATGACTTTGAAGGAAAGCCCTTCTGCAGGGGCAACCGAAAAGTCAATGCTGTCTGTACTGCTCCAAAGGGTATCTGTCGCTTCTTCCCCTGCTTCCTTGATTTTGCCGTATAATATATAAGGAGTATCGGCACTGATGTTAACAAGCACCCTTGATATATCTACGCCCACCGGAAGCGAATCTTTGTTTTCGATAGTCCGGCTCAACTGGTCGATAGTGAAAGGATATTCATTGAATGATAACGTGTCCATATAGAGCGAATCGCTCCCGTCCTGGGCTTTCCCTACGAATTGTTTCCACAAGGTTCCTAATGAAAAGGAAACGATGCTTGATTCGTTGGTGTATATAACTTCTACTGTATCGTCTTTCAAGCAAGAAGTCATTGAGAGAGTGGTTATCATTAAACCAATTACTACTATGGATAAGAATTTTAATTTCATTATTCAGTCTATTCTTTGCATTACAAGTTGCAAAAGTAGAAGTTTTTTTTGCCACTTGGAAGTTTTATGTCAAGTTTTATATAAAATTATGGATAAACTTTACTTTTTTATCGGTGAGTCAGGCATTTTGCTCTACTAATTTTGGCAATGTCCAATAGTTGATTTGTCCCGAATCGTGTATTTTATGGGAAATCCGTAAGGAATTACGGGGGCTTTTACTCCTTCTCCCAATACCGCGGAGGTATGTTCGGTATAGATTTCATCCCACATTCCCCGGTCGATGAAGGACTGGAGAAGCGCGCTTCCGCCTTCTACCAAGAGCGATTGTACCTTATTTTCGTACAACGTTCGGGCGATTTGCGGAAGGATGTCCTGCCCGAAGTCCAGCCGGATGTAAGTCAGGTTGGGCTGGGATGCCTTTTCTTTGGAAGTGAATACCCACGTAGGCGTGCTTCCATCGAAAAGCCGGAGCGAGGAGGGGAGGGACAACTCGCGGTCTATCACCATGCGGAGCGGGTTTTTCCCGTACCAGTCCCGCACGGTGAGCGAAGGATTATCCAGCAGGGCGGTTTTCCTTCCTACCAATATCGCTTGATGCTCTGCCCTTAGCTTGTGGACATACATCGAAGTGATAGGGCTGGATAATTTTACCGGCATGCCTTTTTGGCGGAGGACATCGATGAACCCGTCTGCAGATTGCGCCCACTTCAGGGTGATGTAGGGGCGTTGCTTCAGATTGAAGGTGACAAAACGCTTGATAAGGTCCTTGCATGCTTGTTCCAAAACACCTACCGTTACATCAACGCCGGCATCCCGAAGCTTTTGGATGCCTCTTCCAGATACCATTGAGAAGGGGTCTACACATCCCACCACAACCCGTGGAATGCCTTTCCGGATGATGAGGTCGGCACATGGAGGGGTCTTCCCATAGTGTGAGCAAGGCTCTAAGCTCACGTATAGTGTGGATTGGCGCAATAGGCTTTCGTCTTTCACCGAGGCGATGGCATTCACTTCGGCATGCCCTTCCCCGCATCTTACGTGATAGCCCTCCCCGATAATCCGGTCCTGATATACGATGACGGCACCTACCATAGGATTGGGAGGGGTATTGCATAACCCGTTCTTAGCCAGCTGGATGCACCGGCTGATGTATTTTTCGTCTTGTGTCATGGTTTGTATGTTCGTTTCTTTTTGTATCTTTGCATTCCTATGCATCCTGTTTATACCTATATAATCCGCTCGCTTTCCGATTTCTATCCGGAGCCGGAAGCGAAGGCTTTGGCAAAAGGAATACTTGCCGAAGTGTTCCGTTTTTCCACCCTCGATTTGTACGATGGCAAAGATAGGGATTTTTCGGAAAAAGAGCACGCGGAGTTAGAAGATATTCTTGCCCGATTGAAGCGTTTCGAGCCTTTCCAATACATTACGGGCGAAACGTCCTTTTGCGGATTGCCCTTGCATGTTGCTCCCGGAGTCTTGATTCCCCGTCCCGAAACCGCCGAGTTAGTGGATTGGATTGTCACTGATTTTGGGGACAAGGCGCATCTGAATATCGTGGATATCGGTACGGGAAGCGGATGCATCGCCATTGCTTTAGCCAAGTTTTTGCCCGGAGCACGGGTGAGCGCGTGGGACATTTCGGATGCCGCGCTCGATATTGCCCGAAGGAATGCGGAACGCAACGGGGTGCATGTCGATTTCAAGCAGGTGGATGTGCTCTCGCATATATCTGCGGAAGCCAACGCACATATCTTCGTGAGCAATCCTCCCTATATCCGTGAACGGGAGAAGACGGATATGGAACGGAACGTGCTCGACTGGGAGCCGGAACAAGCCCTTTTCGTTCCCGATGATGACCCTTTGCGCTTTTATCGGAAAATAGCGGAGTTGGGGCTTGTACATTTGGCGCCTTCCGGCGTTTTATATGTTGAAATCAATCAGGCATACGGTCCGGAAACGGTGGATTTATTGACCGGAATGGGCTATCAGAACGTTATCTTACGCAAAGATATGTCGGGAAACGACCGTATGGTTAAAGCGGAACGCCCATGAAAGAATATACAGAAAACGAATTGAAAACCAAGGCGGAAGCCTATTGTGCCAAGACCGAACGGTGCCCCTTCGAGGTAGAACAGAAATTAACCCAGTGGGGAGCGGATGAGGAGATGACGTCCCGCATCCTGACATCGTTAGTGAAAGACCGTTTCATTGATACGGCACGCTATTGCAAAGCGTTTGTGCGCGATAAGTACCGCTTTGCCCGATGGGGAAGGAACAAGATAGCGCAAGCCTTGCGGATGAAGCGTTTGCCCGCGGAAGACATCCGTATCGGGCTGGAAGAAATCGATGAGGACGAATACAACCGGATGCTACGGGAGACGCTTGCCCAAAAAGAGAAGCAAGTGACGGGGAAGAATGACTATGAATGCGCGATGAAACTGATTCGCTTTGCCGTGTCGCGCGGCTTTACATTAGACGAGGTGAAGCGTTATATCCGTCAGGCTTCCGAAGATGAGTATCTGGACTGACCTCCGCGAGTTCTTTTTCCCCCGCCTTTGCGTGTCGTGCGGGAAAAGGCTGATGCAAGGGGAGACGGGATTGTGCCTGGCTTGTTCGGCTTCGTTGCCCTACACCTTTATATATAATAAGGAGGGGAACGAAATGGAGCGTTACTTTTGGGGACGTTTCCCGATTGTGCGCGCCTCTTCGCTTTTCTATTATGCCAAGGGCGGCAAGGTGGCTCAGGTGTTGTATGCTATGAAATACCATAACCGGCGCACGCTTTGTGTGAAGATGGGCGAATGGATAGGAAGTGAATTGCTCCCGTCCGGCTTTTTCGAAGGAATTGATTTCTTGGTGTCTGTACCTTTATTCCGCACCCGTTTGCGCCAAAGAGGGTACAATCAGAGTGAGCTTTTGGCGAGGGGTATATCCTTGAAAACCAGCATTCCTTTATGTCTGGATGCGGTTTGCCGGGTACGGAACAATGCGACGCAAACCCATAAGAGCGGGTATGCCCGCTGGATGAATGTGGAAGGTTTGTTCCGTGCCACTCCCGAAGCGGAGCTTTTGCGGGGCAAACATATCTTATTAGTAGATGATGTGCTGACCACCGGAGCCACCCTCACGGCTTGTGCCGATGCCCTCTCCTCGATAGAGAGAATCCGTATCAGCATCGTAACGTTGGCATGGGCAAAATGAAGTTTTCCTGAAAAAAGTCGTTATATATTTCATAATCACGTAGGTTTTCCGTACTTTTGCATTGTTATTTATCAGATAATAAGTTATGAAAGCTTTGGAAAGATTATTTGCAGAAAAATTGTTGAAGGTAAAAGCTGTAAAGATTCAGCCTGCTAACCCTTTCACATGGGCATCGGGTTGGAAATCCCCTATTTATTGTGACAATCGCAAGACATTGTCTTATCCTGCCTTGCGCAATTTTGTCAAATTGGAGTTGTGCCGTATCATCATGGAGCGGTTTGGAGAAGTGGATGCAATAGCGGGTGTAGCTACAGGAGCCATTCCCCAAGGCGCATTGGTGGCAGAAGAACTGAACCTCCCGTTCGTTTATGTACGTTCGAGCCCCAAAGACCACGGCTTAGAAAACCTGATTGAAGGAGAACTTCGTCCGGGTATGAAGGTTGTAGTGGTAGAAGACTTGATATCAACTGGCGGAAGCAGCCTGAAAGCCGTGAACGCCATCCGCCAGAACGGATGTGACGTAATCGGTATGGTGGCTTCATTTACATACGGATTCGATGTATCGGTAGAAGCATTCAAGGAAGCGCGTGTAGAATTGGTTACGCTGACCAACTACAATGCCGTATTGGATGCAGCTCTGAAGACCGATTATATTGACGAACAGGATATTCCTATCCTTCAGGCTTGGAGAAAAGACCCGGCTCACTGGACCGGAAAATAAAAAGAACATAACAATCGAACGCAGAGGCACAAAGGCGCAGAGAATTAAGGAATAATCTTCTGTGCCTCCGTGTCTCTGTGTTCAATTATATACAATGTATGGTACAATTTGAAAGCAGTGTAAAGCATGTTCCTTATACGCAGGAACGGGTATATACCAAACTTGCCGACCTGAATAACTTAGCTTCGGTACGCGAACGCTTGGATGCGATAAAAGCACAAGCAGGGGGCAAGGTGGAAGATTTATCTTTCGACCAAGATTCTTTAACCTTGAAAGTGCAAGGCATCAATCTGACCCTCCGCATTATCGAACGCGAGCCGATGAAGTGCATCAAGTTCGAGGGCGACAAGACTCCTATCCCCTTGAACGTATGGATTCAGATTCTTCCGGTAAGCGATGCGGAAGCCAAGATGAAAGTAACTATCCGTGCCGAGGTCAATGCCTTTATGAAAGCAATGGTTTCCAAGCCTTTGCAAGAAGGCGTAGAGAAATTGGCGGACATGCTCGCTTTGATTCCTTATTAATTAAAACTCATAAACCTATGGGACAAAAACTTTGGGAAAAGAATGTGCAGGTAAATGCGGAAATCGACCGCTTTACCGTAGGCAGAGACCGTGAATTGGACCTTTATCTGGCGAAGCACGATGTCTTAGGCTCAATGGCGCATATCACGATGCTCGAAAGCATCGGTTTGTTGAAGTCCGATGAGTTAAAAATCTTGTTGGAAGAATTAAAGCAAATCTACGCTACGGCAGAGAAAGGCGAGTTTGTGATTGAAGACGGCATCGAAGATGTGCATTCGCAAGTGGAACTCATGCTGACCCGTAAGTTGGGCGATATAGGCAAGAAGATACATAGCGGGCGTTCGCGGAACGACCAAGTCTTGGTAGACTTGAAACTCTTCACCCGTGAACAATTGAAGCAAGTGGCTGAGGCGGTCGAAACACTCTTCCGCGTGTTGATAGCGCAAAGCAATAAGTACAAAGACATTCTGATGCCGGGATATACGCACCTGCAAATCGCTATGCCTTCCTCGTTCGGACTTTGGTTTGGCGCGTATGCCGAGAGTTTAGTCGATGATATGTTGTTCTTGCAAGCCGCTTATAAGATGTGCAACCGTAATCCGTTGGGCTCAGCCGCCGGATATGGCTCTTCTTTCCCTTTAGACCGGGAAATGACCACTCGTCTATTGGGCTTCGACTCGATGAATTATAACGTGGTTTATGCGCAGATGGGACGTGGCAAGATGGAGCGTAACGTTGCCTTTGCCTTGGCATCTATTGCCGGAACCGTTTCGAAGATGGCATTTGACGCATGTATGTTCAGTTGCCAGAACTTCGGTTTTGTCAAACTCCCCGATGAGTGCACCACAGGTTCCAGTATCATGCCGCATAAGAAGAATCCTGATGTCTTCGAATTGACCCGTGCTAAATGCAATAAAATCCAGTCCTTGCCCCAGCAAATCATGATGATAATGAACAACCTCCCTTCGGGCTATTTCCGTGATTTACAGATTATCAAGGAAGTATTCCTTCCCGCATTCGAGGAATTATTGGATTGCTTGCGGATGTCGGCATACATCATGGAGCGCATTAAGGTGAACGAACACATCTTAGACGATGATAAATACCTGTATATGTTCAGCGTAGAAGAGGTGAACCGCCTTGCCGCAGGAGGCATGCCTTTCCGTGACGCTTATAAAAAGGTAGGCTTGGATATCGAAGCCGGCAAGTTCACGCATACGAAGGAAGCGCACCACACCCATGCCGGAAGCATCGGAAACCTGTGCAACGATAAAATCGAAGCCTTGATGAATCAAGTCATGAATGGTTTCGACTTCGACCGTGTGGCTCAAGCCGAGAAAGCCTTATTAGGACGTTGATGTTTTATCAAACGCAGAGACGCAAAACCGCAAAGTTTTTTTAATTTCCTCCTCTAAAAATGATGCTTTGCGCTTTTGCGTCTTTGCGTTTAACAAAATCATTGAAAGAAAAAGCGGAAAATATTTGGAGTATTTCATAAAACTCCCTACATTTGCAACCGCAAACGCGGAAATAGCTCAGTTGGTAGAGCACAACCTTGCCAAGGTTGGGGTCGCGAGTTCGAGTCTCGTTTTCCGCTCAAGTTCTTTGAAAAGGATGCCCGGATGGTGGAATCGGTAGACACGAGGGACTTAAAATCCCTTGGCCAGTGATGGCTGTGCGGGTTCAAGTCCCGCTTCGGGTACTTTACGGGACGAATCGTTAAAATTGCGGTTCGTCCCGTTGTTTTTTTGTACATGAGATTTAGCTCAATATTTTGATGTTCAACTAACTGTAATCCCCATTTTCTTCATCAGGAAGCAGGCGTTCATGTTTTGGGCTACGCCTTCACGCAGGCGGTAGGAGAAGGTCAGTTCGTTATCGGTGATGTCGGCTTCGAAGCAATAGTTGCGGATTTCGTTAGGGAATTGTTCCGCAAGTGTGCCTAACAAGAGGTCGTGGGTGGCGATGATGCCATCCGCTTTGAGGCGCATGAACTGGCGGATCAGGTCGAGCGAACCTTTTTGCTTATCTGCCGAGTTCGTTCCTTTTAATATCTCGTCGAGGATGATAAAGAGTTCGTTGCCTTCGTTCAATAAATCGATGATGCGTTTCTGGCGTTTTAGTTCGGCAAAGAAATACGATTCGTTATCCGAGAGCGAATCGGTGGTGCGCAGGCTGGTGATGAGTTGGGCAGGGTAGAGGGTAAGGCTTTCGCAACATACGGGACATCCCATGCACGCCAAGAGGTAATTCACACCGATGGTGCGGAGATAAGTGCTCTTGCCCGCCATGTTGGCTCCGGTAATGATGAGGAAGAAAGGGCGAGAAGGGATGGTAGCGTCATTCTTCACGCATTGGGCTTCGGGCATGAGCGGATGTCCCATGTCTTTTGCGAGGAAGCGGAAAGGCTCATCGGCTATTGTGGGATAGGTGTATGCCGGATGGTTATAAGCAAAGGTTCCGAGCGAGCAGAGCGCGTCGAGTTCGCCTACGGCTTCGAGCCAGTTCATCAGATACATTCCGTAACGTTCTTTCCAGCGTTCGATGCGTACGATTTGGCGTAGTTGGAAGAATAGGCTTCCTTCTAAGATGACATACAAGAGCTGGTTATTGCGCAAGTCGAGGCGGTCCAGTTCCTTAGAAAGTTGCATCAAGGCTTCGGCGGGAGAATGTCCGTCGATGTCTAACTTATCGGTCAACTCGCGCAAGGCAGGGGTTTCCCACGTCTCTTGCTTGGCTAAAGCGATGAGCTTGGCATAGCGGTTCAGGGTCTTCAGCTTTTCTCCGTAGGCTTCCTGAATGAGGGTGACCCGCTTGATAAGGGCGAAGCTGAGGATAACGAAAACGGCAAACATCATGCCGAACCAGCTTAGCGAAATGATATCTAAAAGCCCTAATGTAAGCAGAAGTACGTTGATACCGGGTACAGCCCAAAGGCAGAGTTTTACCCACCAAAGGTGTTGCAGGGCAGAGGATGTCCGGCTCCAGCGGCGTATCTCTTCTTCATCGGAGTCTGTGCCACGGTTTACCGAGCCTGTCACTCGGAACGTTTCGCGGAACTCGGTGCGTTGGCTCATGTCACGGATGCTTTCCTGACGGGTTTCGATAGCCTCTTTCTCCGTCAGGTGATGCTGCATCCATGCGGCAAGGGTCTGTTTTCCGATGTGTGTGCAGGTACGTCCGATGGCTTGGAAGAGCGATTTGCGTCCGAAGAGGTCGAGGTCGTACGAGTAAGGATGTTCGGGATCGATGAACTCCCGTCCTTCATCGAAAGCCGACCAGTCGCCTTCCAATCCTTTCAATTCGTCTTGGTTCAGCTTGAGTTTGATTTCTAAGCGTTCTTTGCGGAAATAAAGGCGGTTATGCACTTTTACCAAGATAAAGAAAGGCAAGAAAGTGCAACACAGGGTCAGCACAATCGCTCCCGTGCCGGAACTATAAAATAGGATAAGTCCCGCAATGCCCGCTACGAAAAGGAGGACACGCAAAAGGCTGATGCGGTTAATCTGTGTCTTGGTATGGGAAAGCAGTTTTGAAGTTTCGTCTATGCGTTGGGTGTACCAATTGTGTGGTGCCATGTCGTTAGTTGAGTTATGTTTTAAAAAAACACAGAGACACGAAGGCACAGAGAATATAAAATAAGACTCTGTGTCTCCGTGTCTCTGTGTTCTATGAAATTAAATGTTTTGCAATGCTTGTTCCAAATCAGCGATGATATCGTCTACGTTCTCGATACCTACCGAGAGGCGGATTAAGTCGGGAGCTACGCCGGCTTCTATCAATTGTTCATCGCTCAGTTGGCGGTGCGTATGGCTTGCCGGATGCAAGACACAGGTGCGGGCATCTGCCACGTGGGTCACGATACATGCCAACTTCAGGCTATCCATAAACTTCACGGCATCTTCACGTGTGCCTTTCAAGCCGAAAGCGATGACGCCGCATGAACCGTTGGGAAGGTATTTTTGTGCTAATTCGTAATATTTGTTGCCCTTCAAGCCGCAATAGTGCACCCATTTCACCTTCGGGTTCACTTCTAACCATTCGGCTACCTTTTGGGCATTGGCACAATGGCGTGCCACACGCAGATGAAGTGTCTCCAAGCCTAAATTCAAAAGGAAGGCGTTCATGGGTGAGGGAATGGCGCCTAAGTCACGCATCAATTGGGCGGTTGCTTTGGTAATGTATGCCATTTTGCCGAAAGCTTTGGCGTAGGTCAACCCGTGGTACGATTCATCGGGAGTGGTCAGTCCGGGGAATTTGTCGGCATGAGCCATCCAGTCGAAATTGCCGCTATCTACAATGACTCCACCTACACTAGTGGCATGTCCGTCCATATATTTTGTGGTAGAATGGGTCACGATGTCGGCTCCCCATTCGAAGGGGCGGCAATTGATAGGGGTAGCGAATGTATTGTCTACAATCAGAGGTACACCGTGCTTATGGGCGATGCGGGCGAACTTTTCGATGTCGAGCACATTGATGCCGGGGTTCGAAATGGTTTCACCAAAGAGGCATTTGGTGTTGGGACGGAATGCCTTTTCGATTTCTTCTTCGGGCGCATCGGCATCGATAAAGGTGCATTCGATACCCATTTTCTTTAATGTGACACCGAATAAGTTGAATGTCCCTCCATAGATAGTGGACGAACATACAAAGTGGTCGCCCGCTTCGCAGATGTTCAGGATGGCATAGAAGTTGGCGGTCTGCCCCGATGAAGTCAGGATAGCGCCTACTCCGCCTTCCAGTGCGGCAATCTTCGATGCTACGGCATCGTTGGTGGGGTTTTGCAGGCGAGTATAAAAATAACCAGTATCTTTCAAGTCGAATAAGCGTGCCATTTGGTCGCTATCATCATATTTGAAGGTTGTGCTCTGATAAATGGGCACTACGCGCGGTTCTCCGTTTTTGGGAGTCCACCCTGCTTGTACGCAGAGTGTTTCTTTGCTTAATTTCTTTTCCATTGTTTGTCTTTTTAGTCGATTTTTATTGCATTGTGTGCAAAAATAAGAAATAAATGCTCCACTTGTTGCGGTTTATCAGAAAAAAGATATATATTTGAGGTGAACAAAGTTTAAATGATATGGCAACAGAACTAACATACAGGCATGTGATGCCGGTGCAAATCCGTTTTAGCGATGTAGACCAGTACGGTCACATGAACAATTCATCGTATTTCTCCATTTATGACTTGGCGAAGACTTCGTATATGCGTGATGTTTTCGGCGATAAGAATTGGAGAGACTTGGGTATTGTGGTAGCCAATATCAACGCAGATTTCTTGGCTCCGGTGTTCTTTTCCGATGATTTGTATATCGAGACAACAGTTATCCATTTGGGGCACAAGAGCTTTACCTTGCTTCAACGTGCCATTAATAAGGCAAGCGGGGTATTGAAATGCCAATGCCGCACGGTAATGGTGGGCTATGACATGGCAACAAAAGAACCCGTAGAATTGCCCGACTCGTTCAAGAAGACCATTTGCGAGTACGAGGGAAAGACGTTGGAGGAACTTTCGAAACCGTTGTAAATATAAACGCAAAGACGCGAAAGCGCAGAGGTTTTATTTTTAGAGTAAGCAAAGGTTACGGAGCCAAACGCTTTTCTCTGAGTGCTTTGCTCTCTTTAAAAATAAAGATTTTGCGTTTTTGCGTCTCTGCGTTAAAAAAAATATCTGACATGAAAGTAGGAATTATCGGAGCCGGAAATATGGGCGGAGCAATTGCCCGCGGGTTGGCAAAAGGACATTATGTAAGGGAACAAGACATTATCGTGACCAATCCCAGCATGCCGAAGCTGGATGCATTGAAAGCGGAATATCCGGCTATCCAAGTGAGCACGAATAATCGGGAGGCTTCGGATGCCGATGTGGTGATTGTAGCGGTGAAGCCCTGGAAAATGGAAGAAGTATTGAAGCCTTTGCGCTTGCGCCAGCCTCAGATATTGGTATCGGTAGCTGCCGGATTGACATTCGAGAACTTGGCACACTTCGTAGAGCCGGAGATGCCGATGTTCCGGGTCATACCGAATACCGCTATCTCCGAACGGGCGAGCATGACGCTGATAGCGGCGCGCAACGCTTCGGAAGAGCAGGTACAGATGATGTTGAGCTTGTTCAACGAAATGGGGCTTGCCATGCTGATAGAAGAAAAGCAATTCGCGGCGGCTACATCGCTCACCTCGTGCGGCATCGCTTACGTGTTGAAGTACGTGCAAGCCGCCATGCAAGCCGGAGTGGAATTGGGCATCCGCCCGAAAGACGCGATGAAGATGGTGGCTCAAACGGTAGAAGGAGCCGCCCGCCTTTTGCTTGCCAATGAAGATGCACACCCCGCGCTGGAGATTGAGAAGGTCACTACACCGGGCGGCATCACCATTAAAGGAGTTAATTCATTGGAACACGACGGGTTTACTTCGGCGGTGATAAAGGCGATTAAAGCAAGTTTGTGATAGAAGGATATCCACCACAGAGAACACAGAAGCACACAGAGTATTTTAATTTATTTCCTCCGTGGTACTCTGTCTCCTCTATGGTGAATAAAAGAATACACTTATGAGAAATAACATTCTGATTACTATGGCTCTTTTAATCCTTATCGGGCTTGCCGTACAAGGATTATTTGGGGTAGCTGCGGGTATCTTGGTATCGGCGGTTATCGGCATTGTCTATGGGGTGGTGACAAAAAAGAAGTTGTTTATCAAGTGGTCGGTGGTGGCATTGATTATTGATTTGATTTGTATCATTGCTTTTTATTTTCGCCTGATGCAGGTAATGTAATACAGATACGCCGAAATCTCATAATCGATTACTGAAAAGATGTCAGTACAGTGCTGACAAAAATGCATACGGCTTCGATGGCTGATGCAGCCTGCTTCGTTGGCGGATGAAGCAGGCTCCGTCAGCCAACGAAGCCTAATTTGTTTCTATACGTAGTTTTATTTTACAAATCCTTTCTTTGCCCATTTCAGGCTGTTCCAGCGGCGGACAAAGATAATGGCACGGATGTTCTCGTCGAAAAGGAATGAGCACCACATTCCTACCAGTCCCCAACCCCAATGAATGCCGAGCAAATAGCTGACACCGACCGATACGCTCCATTGCACAACCAGTCCTACATAAAAGGGGAAATTGACATCGCCTGCCGAACGGAGGGCATTGGTTGCATAAATATTGACAGAACGCCCTACTTCGACTATAATATCTATCAGCATGACAGTTACACCCAATTGGATAATCTCCGGATTATCGGTCAGCAATGAGAATATGAAATGTCCCGAAGCTGCCCAAATGCAAGAAAGGATGAGCGTGACCAAGATAGAAAGCCGCATGACGTATTTACCTAACAGGTAGGCGGCACGGATTTTTTTCTGTCCTACCAAATGCCCGATGGTTATGGCTCCGCCTTGTGCCATGGCTATGGCAAACAAATAGACGAACATCACAATATTCATCGTATAGGTACGTGTAGCCAAAGCGTTGTTCCCTAAAATGTTAATCATATAAGTAATAACCACTTGCGAGAAACTGTAAGAGATATTTTCGCCGGCAGAAGGCAAGCCGATTTTCAATAGGTTCTTCAGTTCTATCCAAGGGAAAGGGCGGAAATAGGCTAACGGGAACTTGGGAATATGTTTTCGGAAAAGGATAATAAAGAGAATGACCATGCTTGCCCCGCGGGCAACCGCCGTAGAAATAGCAGCTCCTTCGGCTCCCAAGGCTGGCATACCCAACTTTCCGAAAATCAAGGCATAATTGCCGATGATGTTCATAATATTGACTAAAACGGTCACCAACATCGGGTATATGGCTTTATCTGCACTGCGCAACGAAGCGGATATGGTAAGGGATATGGCTTGGAAGAAGGCGAATGCCCCTACGATTTCCATGTAGCCGATACCATATTGCAGCAATTCGGGACGTAGTCCCATCCACAATAACAAGGTAGTTGCTCCAAAATGAAGGATGGCACTGATAAGCAAGCCAAGTACTAGATTCAAAAGCAAGGCTACGCCTACTACTTGTATCATGTTTTTGTGTAGCTTAGCTCCCAAATATTGCGAGCAAAGCACGGAAGTTCCGATATTGATGACTTCAAATATCAGAAAAGCAAATGAAACGATTTGGTTGACTACACCTACTGCCGCTACACTTTCATCGGAGTATTGGCTTAGCATGATGGTATCTACCGCCCCCAGCATCATAATCAGCAGGGTTTCGATAAAAATCGGGATAACCAGCTTGGTCAACCCTTTTCGGATTCCGGATGATTGGGAAATAGTTTGTTCCACTTTTGTGTTGTTAATAAGTCTCACTACAGATTAACAGACTAAATTAATGAATAACGATAGATGCTTTTATATCCCGCAATCAACTATTTAGTATTAATTATTCATTAATTTAGTCTGTATGATTTGTAGTGAACAATGCGTCATTTTCTGATAAGATTCATAAACTCTTCTCTTGTTTTGGCTTGATTGAACGCTCCGGTAAAGTCAGATGTGGTGGTGATAGAGTTTTGTTTTTCTACGCCTCTCATTTGCATGCACATGTGCTTGGCTTCTACTACGACCATTACGCCTAATGGGTGCAAAGTTTCCTGAATGCACTCTTTGATTTGCAGGGTCATGCGTTCTTGCACCTGCAAGCGATGTGAGAATACATCTACCACACGGGCTATCTTACTCAGTCCCGTGATGTATCCGTTGGGAATATAAGCCACGTGCGCTTTCCCGTAAAAGGGCAAGATATGATGTTCGCACATCGAGAAGAAATCGATATCCTTTACTACGACCATCTGGCTATATTCTTCCTTGAACTTGGCTTTCAATAAAATTTCTTTCGGGTCTACGTTATATCCCCTTGTAAGCGTGAGCATCGCTTTCGCCACACGCTCCGGAGTCTTCAACAATCCTTCCCGTTCAGTGTCTTCACCCAAGAGTGCAAGAATCTCTTTGTAATGCGCCATGAGCTTCTGCACTTTCTCTTCCGGGAACTTCAACAAGTCTGTATCAATCATTATTCAATAGGTATATTAATTTGTTCACGCACAATCGCCGCTTCTTTAAATTCACCGCTTCCTTTCAGCTTGCGCATAGCGACATGAGCTTCTTCGATGCTCTTGAAGTCACCTACACGGCACAGCCAGCGGGGAGGTTGGAAATACGTATATACCGGCATTTCCGGAAATGTTTCTTTCACTTTATTCGCTGCACGTTGGGCTTCATTCCGTGCCACGCGTGAATTGTTTCCCGCGTAAATCTGCACCCGGAAGCCTCTTGCCTTCAAGGTCTGGGGAGAAGACGAGCCGCCCGTATAGCGCAAACCGATGAGCGAGGCGATGTAAGCATCTTGATGGACATCTACCGTACCCTGTCCCGCCTGACGTGTTTCAAGGCTTTCTACAATGGTGCGCTGGGCATACATTGTGCCGGCAAAAAAGAGCAAAAGAAAAGATAATAGGTATTTCATGGGGTCTTATGTTTTGTAGACAAGAGTCATCTTCTATTTGTCATTCTGAACGAAGTGAAGAATCTCGAACGCTTCCACGTGGATGTACACGAGATCCTTCGCTTCGCTCAGGATGACATTATCTTCTGATAATCAAATCCTTTTAAGATAACCTTGTATCTATAAAAGATTATTTAAATGCATCGATAATGCCTTTGAAATCAGCGGCTTTCAATGCAGCACCGCCAATCAAGCCACCGTCTACATCGGGATTAGCGAACAATTCTTTCGCGTTTGAAGGCTTGCAGCTTCCTCCATACAGGATAGAAGTGTTTTCGGCTACTTCCTGGCCGTATTTGGCAGCTACCAGCGAACGGATGTGAGCGTGGATTTCCTGAGCCTGTTCCGGAGTAGCGGTCTTGCCTGTACCGATAGCCCACACCGGTTCGTAAGCCAAGATAATCTTGCCGAAGTCTTCTGCAGAGAGTGAGAATACAGAAGCCAATTGAGCTTCTACCACTTCGTTTTGCTTGTTTGCTTCGCGTTCTTCCAATACTTCGCCGATGCAGAAGATAGGACGCAAGCCGTTAGCCAAAGCCAATTTCACTTTTTCTTCCAAGATTTCAACGGTTTCGTGATAGTAAGCACGGCGTTCAGAGTGGCCCAAGATAACGTATTGAGCACCGGTAGAAGCAACCATTTCGGCTGATACTTCGCCCGTATAAGCGCCCGATGCCTTATCGGCACAGTTTTCTGCACCTACACCGATGATGTTCTTGTCTACAATCGGAGTCACCGAAGCCAAGTGGATGAACGGAGTACAGATGATGACATCACAATTGGGTTTGTCTGCGCTCAATACTTCGTTCAGTTCTTTTGCCAAAGCAATACCTTCTTGCAGGTTCTTGTTCATTTTCCAGTTTCCTGCTACAATGTTCTTTCTCATTTTGTTTAAGTTTTAAAGGGTTAATATAAAAGTTTATATATTCACCACAGAGGGCACAGAGTCACACAGAGTTCTTGATTTATTCCTCTGTGGTACTCTGTGTCCCCTGTGGTGAATACGCATGTTTCTTTTTTCTCTTCTTGCTCCATTTCAGCCAAAGCAAATCGCACAAGGTGAGGAACAGGAGTGGACCGAAGAACCAGCCGAGGATGCCCGCCACCTTATGCCACGTGTTCGGGACCGTCAACGTACCGATAGGCAAGTCCGCCAAAGGCGCATGGAGCTGGTATTCATCGGGTATGCTGTTCACGCTCCATTTGTTCAGGATGACCCCGCCTTTTAATAAGACCAGCCCCGGATTGGAACGGATAATGGTTTTCAACGTAATCTCGTCCGCCAAGGCAAAGGGATATTCGGCTCCCGTATTGTCTTGCCATACGGCGATATCTTCATCGGGCGAAGCCGTCACACACAAGAAACGGTACCCGTATTCCATGCTATAATCGTACACCTCATTGATAAGGTCCATGCCGCTCTCGTCCGCGTTCCTCAACTGGGGCGATATCAAGAGGAAAGTGTAGTTATCATCGTCCAGCACCTCTTCCGTAACATCGGTCCCGTCTTCTTGCAATACGATGTGGAAGTCCTGAATCGGAGGCTCATACCCTTGTTCCTTCACCCGCGTTTCGGCATCTACGAATGTCCAAGCCGAATCGGAAGGGAAATTATCGATGGTAAACTCCTTTTCCACTCCGTCCTTCTCGTAAATGAAGGTCGTTTCATATACGGTCGGCTTTTCTCCCTCCGGAATCTCCATGCCCCGCTTGATATCCATACCTATATAATAAGGGCGGAAATCGAAAAGAGGCAATTCGCGCACGCAATAAATGGAGAAGAGCAAGGCGAAGACCACCGTATAAAGCGCGATGAGCCAATCCACCTTCTCGGTCACTAACTTCTTGATGCCCGTCCCCCGCCAGCGGAACACGGTGATGGCGGCTATGAGCAACACCACATTCTTGCCGAACGTTTCCCAATTGGTAAGGATAACGGCATCGCCGAAACACCCGCAATCGGATATCGGATTGGCAATGGCAAGCCAAAGGGTCAAGGGCGTCATGAACGCCATGAGGAGGAAGAACAACGTGCACACCGCCTTCCGGTGGATGCCGAAGAGCAGATAAACGCCAAGCGTAAACTCAAGAATCCCCATCGCCATCGAGCCGATATAGGGCGCGAATTGGGGCGTAATCTGAAGCAAGCCCCACGCCTCTAAATAGTCTTGTATCTTATAGGCAAAGCCATACGGGTCGTTCACTTTCACGAAACCGGAAAAGATGAACACGCCAGCCAGCAAGAAACGGCAGAGGTTTATCCACACGGCAAGAATCGTATGTAGGTGCTTATTCTCCAAATTCTAATTTGATTAATGCGAATACCGAATAATTAATCATATCCATATAGTTGGCGTCTACGCCTTCCGATACCAACGTGTTCCCGCTCAAAGCTTCAATCTGCTTCGTGCGGTAAATTTTCATCAGAATCAGGTCGGTGTACGAGGTGACACGCATGCTGCGCCATGCCTCGTCGTAATCGTGATTCTTCTTCAACATCAGCTCCAGCGTCTGCTTGGCATATTTATCATACCAGGCAAGCGCGTCGGCTTCGGTCAGGTCTTCTTTCTCGGCATAACCTAATTCGAGCTGGATAAGCCCGATGATGCCGTAATTAACGATTGCCATAAACTCCGGACGGATGCCCTCGCCCACTAAGCTGACCCCTTTCACTTCCAAGCTCCGGATGCGGTTCGCCTTGATAAGCAACTGGTCGGTGACCGAAGAAGGACGCATGATGCGCCATGCCGCGCCATAATCGTGCAGCTTCTTGGCGAACAGGTCCCGGCAAATGGCAATGACGTGTTCAAATTGTTCTTTCGTATCTTTCATACACTCGTGTCATGAATTGATGTCGCAAAGTTACGATTTTCCTTTTAAATTATCAAACGCAGAAACGCAAAGACGTAAAGTTTACATTTTCAGAGAAGAAAAGTTTGCAGAAGATGTTCTGTGGCTTTTGCCCTCTAAAATAATTTCTTTGCGTCTTTGCGCTTCTGCGTTTGATAAATAAGAAGTTTATTTATACGATTGCTTGTAAATGTTCAATACTTCATCATCGGTCAGCGGACGTGGATCGAGAGTGAATAAGCCTCCCATGGTTTCGCGTGCATTCTGCACCATTTTGGGAAGGTCTTCTTCTTTAATTCCCCAGCTGCTCAGCTTGATGTCGTCTACATGGCACTCCCGTTGCATCCGTACCAAAGCATCGATAAAATCGCTTGGACGGTTGCTCTTTTGTTGGGTCATAGCTTCTGCCATTTTCATGAAACGCTTCATGCAATCGTTGCGGAATGTTTCGAAATATGCCGTACTAATGGCAATTAAGCCAGCTCCATGTGGAAGTTCCGGATAATAGGCACTCATGGCATGCTCCATGGAATGTTCAGAGATGCAACTGGAAGTTGCTTCCACCAGTCCTGCCAACGTGCTTGCCCATGCCACTTTGGCGCGTGCCTTAATGTCGCGTCCGTCATTTACGGCAACCGGAAGGTATTTATAAAGCAAGCGGATTGCTTCTAATGCATACAAATCGCTTATCGGAGTGGCACAATTAGCCAAGAAACCTTCTGCTGCATGGAAGAAGGCATCAAAACCTTGGTATGCTGTAAGATGAGGAGGAATTGTGAGCATCAGGCTCGGGTCAATAATAGAGAGGGTAGGGAAAGTAAGCTGGTTTCCGAAACCGATTTTCTCTTGTTTTTCTTCGTTGGTGATTACTGTCCATGGGTCAGCTTCGGTGCCAGTACCGGCAGTTGTAGGAATGGCAACAATTGGAAGTACTTTCGTGACCGGACGTCCTTTGCCGCTTCCGCCTACAACGTAGTTCCAATAATCCCCGTCATTGCATGCCATAATGGCAATGGCTTTTGCCGAGTCGATGCTGCTTCCGCCTCCCAGTCCGATGATAAAATCACATTTCTGCTCACGGCAGATAGCTGCGGCTTCCATGACATGCGCTTTAATCGGGTTTGGAAGTATCTTGTCGTACACAATTGCCGCTACATCATTTTCGGTCAAGTATCCTATGACTTTATCCAAATATCCGTATTTCTTCATGGATGTTCCGCCTGAGATGACTATCATTGCTTTTTTACCGGGCAATGTTTCTGTAGCCAATTTCTTTATCTCACCGCACCCGAACAATATCTTGGTGGGTACGTACAAACTGAAAATAGGATTTGAGTTCATATCTGTTTGCTTTTAAAAGTTCATGTTTCCCAAAGATACAAATAAAAACATAGTTTGTATCCGCTAAAGTGTTAAATATTCCAATAGGGGAGAGTAAAACCATTCATACGGATAGCGGGATTGCGGTGCGGGAATGAAAAAGGGCTGTATCAAACTAAAAACCACTTTCATTTTGATACAGCCCTTTATTTTGATAGGCTTTGATTATTTCTTAGCCGGAGTTTCTTCGATGCCAATCAGTTCGATTTCGAAAATCAAGGTAGAGAACGGTTTGATTTTACCGCGGTCCATCGAGCCGTAAGCCAATTCTTGCGGGATATAGAGTTCCCATTTCGAGCCAGCCGGCATCAGGGTCAAGGCTTCGGTCCAACCTTTGATTACCTGGTCGGCACGGAAGGTGCGCGGTTCTTTGCCCTTGTACGAAGAGTCGAATTCAGTTCCGTCAATCAACGTACCTCTGTAGTGTACTTTTACTCTCGAAGTAGCGGTAGGCACTTTGCCGGTTCCTTCTTTAATGACCTTGTATTGCAAACCGCTGGCGGTAGTTTTCACGCCTTCTTTCGTTTTGTTTGTAGCGAGGAAGTCTTCGTTCTGTTTTTTGTAATCGGCGTATTTTTCGGCCAACGCTTTTTCCTTGATAGCCTCTACCTGTGTGCGTACATACAGGCTTGCCGAGTCAACAGGTACGATAGCTTGTTCTTTTACGGCAGCCAGGAAACCAGCCAAGAAGTTCTCTTTCGTCAGGCTGTTGAGCGAATCTCCCTCGAAAACCTGTCCGTTGAGCGCTTCGAACATCTGTCCGTTCACCTGTACACCGATTTGCATACCCATCAGGTAAGCCAAATCTTTGGGGTCGCTTGTTTTCATACCCTGTTCGATACCTCGGATGAAGTCTTCATAATGAGCAGAGTCTACTCCCATACGCGGGCTGAACGCATAGTCTTTCAATCCTTGTGTGTTGGCGACACCCATCATGTAAGAAAGGGTATCCACTTCATTCTTCATGTTGGCTTTCGGACCTTGTGCGCATGATGCCATGCCTGCAGCAATAGCCAAAGCCATTAAAAATGCACTTTTTTTCATTTGCTTGATTGTTTATTTGATTGTTGATATTATAATACTTCGATAAGTTCCACTTCAAAAATCAGTGTGCTATGAGGCGGAATCAATTCGCCTGCGCCTTGTGCTCCGTATGCCAAATCAGACGGGATGTAGAGTTTCCATTTTGCGCCTTCCGACATCAGCTGGAGTGCTTCTACCCAACCTTTGATAACTTGGTTCACGCCGAATACGGCAGGTTCGCCACGCTTGATAGAACTGTCAAACAAGGTTCCGTCAATCAACGTTCCCTCGTAATGGCAACGCACGCGGTCGGTTGCTTTCGGTTGTTTTCCGTTTCCTTCCTTGATTACCTCGTATTGAAGTCCGCTGGGGAGGGTTACGATATTCGGATTCTTCTTGTTTTCTTCCAAGAAAGCTTTTCCTTTGGCTATGTTTTCCGCATTCGCCTTTTCTTCCAGTTCGGTGAAATACTTGTTTACGATTTCACGGGCTTCATTGTGCGTGATAGCCGTCTGATTCCCTTCCAATACGTCTTTGATTGCTTGTGCAAAGTCGTTTACGTCAATATTACGAGCACCCATGCTCCACAAGTTTTGGCCTATGCCCAGACCAATGGCGTAACTGAATTTATCCATAAAGTATTTGAGTTAAAAGATATTACTTTTCGTTAGTCGGCGCAAAGATATCTTTTTTCTTTGAATAAGAGCTTCTATAAGCGATTAAAATTTCTTATTTTTGTGTGGTTATTATAATAATAGGAGGAACTTGCGTATGAAAAAGCTGGTAATATTGACAGGAGCAGGCATGAGTGCCGAAAGCGGAATCAGTACTTTCCGCGATTCTGGAGGGCTATGGGACCAATATCCGGTGGAACAAGTGGCTACGCCTGAAGGCTATGCCGCCAACCCCAAACTGGTGATTGACTTTTATAACACACGCCGCAAAGAATTGCAAAACGTAAAGCCCAACCGAGGGCATGAGCTGATAGCCGAACTGGAAAAGGATTTCGATGTGACGGTTATCACGCAAAACGTGGATAACCTGCACGAACGCGCCGGAAGCCACCACGTTATCCATTTACACGGAGAACTGACCAAGGTCACTTCCAGCAGGGAACCGAACAATCCGAAATACATTAAGACATTGAAACCTGAGGAATGGGAAGTGAAAATGGGCGATTTGGCAGGTGACGGCTCCCAGCTTCGTCCGTTCATCGTTTGGTTTGGCGAAGCGGTGCCGATGATTGAAACTGCTATCGGATATGCCGAACAGGCGGATATCTTCGTCATTATCGGAACTTCGCTCAATGTTTATCCGGCGGCGGGATTGCTTTATTACGTACCTGCCGATGTGCCCGTCTATCTGATTGACCCGAAAGAAGTCGCTATCGCTTCGGGAAGAAAAGTGCACGTCATCAGGAAAGGAGCTTCCGAAGGCATGGAAGAATTGAAAAATATGTTATTAAAAGAACAAGGATGAACAAATCTTTCTTATCTTTGTTATACCATTAAATAACAAGAGTGACTAACTTAAAAACAGATTTGCATTATGAAAAAGTACATTTGCACCGTATGCGATTGGGAATATGATCCCGCTAAAGGTGATCCGGATAACGGCATCGCTCCGGGTACAGCATTCGAAGACCTTCCGGAAGACTGGGTTTGCCCGGTTTGCGGAGTAGGAAAAGACGATTTCCAGCCGGTAGAAGAATAAGCTTCTGCTTAAGGCAGTATGATAAGGAAAGAGGCTGTCTCAAAATTGAAATAAGCTTTCATTTTGAGACAGCCTCTTGTGGTATTTCTATTTGCTTGTGGCATCCGATTGGAATGTCCGCATTATGTACCCTGCTTCCATGCCAATCCTAGCCGGATGAAACCGGAGTTTCATCCGTATGAAATTCATGATTCAGCCTAATGCGTTGGCTAATGCACCTATATTCATTTGTATTCGTATAATTTCACGTGCAGGATTTGAAAATCGTCTACTCCGATGCGTGCATGTCTTCCTTGGTGGTCTTGGTCTCCATTGAGCCGGCGGATAAAGTTCAAACTCCCATCGGCGGCTATACTTACCTGGTCTACCGAACCGATTCCAATGCGCTTTTCGCCTTTCCAACGGACTGAAGTAGCCTGTTCCCCTTCGCCTTTCAACACAAATCCGTCTTCTCCCAATTTGGCTTGCGCAGAGCTGAGAGCAGCTTCTTCCTTGCTTTTAAATTCAACGACAATGCCACTTCCGGCAATCAGGTATTCGTCTTCAGCCATACGGATGACTAATCCTCCCCCTTCGGGCCAAACACTTCCATCGGTCGCACGCGCATCCCAAGGCAAGGTAAAGAAATGCCTGCATATTAATAAGGTGTTGTCCCATTCCAATATGCGTTCCTTGTCTGCTTGGTTAAAAAGCAAGCCTTTCATAACGCCTTTCCCTTGGTACCGGGTAATGACAGGCATTAGTTCCTTTAGTTTCCGATAACTTTGGCTTAAAGGATAATCCGATGTGTCGGGAGCGTCTTCTATCGAAAACGGGCTGAAACCGATACCGTCATGTTCTCCGAAGACGTAGAAGGCACGTACGCCGTCATTCGGCTCCAGCCGGATTTCAGGGATAAAAAGGGGATTATTGTGCAGCTTGTATTGTGCGGTCCAATCAGTAAATCCTTTGTCATATAAATCCGGTGCCAACAAATCGATTCCCGGAGCGGCACAGTGCCAGATGTCTATCAGGTGCGCCAACGGTCCAGCCGAAGGATATTCACCGGGAGTACGTCCACGGCTATTCATGGCAGCATTGACATACATGGGCAGATTATAGATAGTCCGTCCGCATTGTATCATGCGTTCTACATACGAAGCGTAATGCCACGCCATGAAAATTTCATCGGTATACATATCCGCCCCGAATACTTCTTGCCAGGTCCCGTTTGTTCTCCCTCCTGCATCTTGCCATTTTTTTGCCAGCCACGGGTGGAGTGTCTTCCGGTTTTGGGTCAGATAGGTTAGCAACGTGTTTGGAACAGGGGCGTTAAACAATCGGTTGGCTTCTTCAGAATGGTCGCGGGCACTTTCCGGCATACCGATTTCGTTTTCCACCTGTATCATAATGACTGTATGCCTTTCTCCGTCGGTCTCGGCTAGGTGTTTCATGAATGCGGAGAATGCTTTACTATCTGCTTGAAACACATTTTCCGAAAACGGGCTGGCTATTTCCAGCGGTTTCCCGGACTCGGTGCGCACACGCGGGTATTTTTTATAGTCCTGCTTGAACCATAGAGGAGCATAACAACTCATCGAGTTTTTCCAGGCGCCAAACCAAAGGAAAACAATCCGCAAATCATTTTGCCGGGCTTGATGAATGGCTTGGTCTATCAAAGAAAAATCAAATGTGCCTTCTTGCGCTTCAATCAAGTCCCAATATGCAGGCACTAATACCGTATTCAATCCGAGGCGTTGCAATTTGGGGAAAATCCGTTCGATATCCTGTTGTGAAGAGGCGGATGAATTGCCTAATTCTCCTCCTAATATTAAATAAGGATGATTGTCTACAATGAGTTGGGTGGCAGAACCCTGCTTTTGCCAATGAGGGACGTGTTGCGCAACGGCTTGCAACAGGCAAAAATTTACCAGCAAAATGCAAATCAAAATCTTTTTCATAAGCTTAAGTCCATTCATGTTAATGGTTACGGTATAAATTGTTTCTGTTGCAAAGATAAAAGGAATAGCAAGAAAGCTTCTTGAGAAATAGATGTTATACGGCATAAATACCCGTTTTATTGCGGTTTATGTAACATACGTGAACAAGAGAAGGCAAGATCCTTTACTTCGCTCCTTTAGATGACAAAAATGAAAGTTAAATTTTATTTCGGTACACACTTCTTTTATGGACATATCTCGTTATGTTAACAATCACGATATAATTTGATATATAACGTATAAACCGGAAATAAATCCAGCAAATTAATGCTGTACAGCATAAATGTTCTGTTTATGATATTTTATGTAACGTACGTGAAATGCATGTAACGTATATAATATCATTTGTTACATCTGGGCTAGCGGTGGATTATGTAAATGGCTTAAATTTGCAAGGATGAGAAATAAGTCATTCCGAAGATGTGATTCGGTCATGACGTGAGAAACACTATGTAAAACTACAAAATTATTTAGTTATGGGAAACACAAATGGTTTAAAATCCTTAGGGCTGTTGTTTCTACTATGCTTGGTTCCGGTTTGGGCATTGGCATAGACAATAACAGTAAAAGGTGTAGTAAAAGATGCTACAGGACTAAGTGTAATTGGTGCCAGTGTATTACAACAAGGCACTACGAACGGTACAATTACCGATTTCGATGGAAACTTTACATTGGAAGTTCCTTCGGATGCGGTACTTACAATTTCTTTTGTGGGATATAAGTCTCAAGAAATCCCAGTTGCAGGACAAACTTCGTTGAATGTAACATTGGAAGAAGACACTGAGGTGTTGGACGAAGTAGTGGTAGTAGGTTATGGTGTACAGAAGAAAAAACTGGTCACTGGTGCTACTGTACAAGTAAAAGGTGAAGACCTGCAAAAGCTGAATACGGTCAGTCCGTTGGGTGCATTGCAGAGCCAAAGTCCGGGTGTAAACATTACGCAAAGTTCAGGTATGCCGGGTGAAGGTTATAAAGTAAATGTACGTGGTATGGGTACTATCGGTTCTTCTGCTCCGTTGTATGTAATTGATGGGGTAGCTGGAGGTGATATTAATATGCTGAACCCGTCGGATATCGAATCTATTGATGTCTTGAAAGACGCTGCTTCTGCTGCGATTTACGGTGCCCGTGCTGCTAATGGTGTAATCTTAGTTACTACCCGTCAGGGAAAAGAAGGTAAGATTCAGGTATCGTATGATGGTTATTATGGCTGGCAACAGATAGCTAAGAAACCGGAATTGCTGAACGCACGCCAGTATATGGAAATTATGGATCGCAAAGACGGTGCATACGACTGGGAAAGTTTGCTTCCGGGTTATTTGTATGATTCGATTATGGATGGCACATGGAATGGTACAAATTGGTTGGAAGAAGCTGAAAACAACAATGCGCCGACACAAAATCATTCGTTTAATTTGGCTGGAGGTAACGAACTTTCTAAGTTTTCAATAGGTCTTTCATATACAAGTCAGGAAGGTACGATCGGCGCTCCGACTCAGCCGGACTACAGCCGTTATACCGCACGTTTGAATTCAGATCACGTAATTTTAAAGAACGATGAGTTTGATGTCATCAAATTCGGTGAAAATATGTTGTATAGCTATACGGAACGGGCTGGTATCGGTATTGGTAACATTTATTGGAATGACGTACATAATTTCTTAGTTGCCAATCCTTTGATGCCTGTATATGATAGCGAAGGAAATTATTATGACTATGCAGACCAACAGGCAGAAGGTTGGGCATTTGACGCTAATGCTGCCAATCCGATTGCTTCAATGGTTTATCAAAGAGGTAAGAACTTACGCCGTAATCACGCTTTCCGTGGCAATTTCTATTTGGAAATCCAACCTATCAAGAACTTGAAATACCGCACTAGCTTCGGATATCGTTACGAAGGTTCTTCTTATCGTTCATATACCGACAAATTCCAGTTGGCGTCTGCCAGTGTAAATTCAAATGATAAGGTTTCTCAAGATCAAAGTATGGGTATGGCATGGACTTGGGAAAACACATTGTCGTATAGCTTTGAAAAGAACGGTCATTCTTTCGATGCCGTTATCGGTCAGTCAATGGAAAAATGGGGTATCGGTGAAACCGTATCTGCAACAAATGCCAATTCATTGTTCCCCGGATTGTTTGATTATGCCTATTTGAATAATACACAAGGCATCAGTTCAAGTTTAACAACCGTTGGTGGTGGTCCTCAAACTGCTGGTCGTTTGGCTTCTTTCTTTGGTCGTGCCAATTACAATTATATGGAGAAATACATGTTCTCTGCTACGGTGCGTGCCGATGGTTCTTCTAACTTTGCTCGTGGAAAACGTTGGGGTGTCTTTCCTTCATTCTCAGCAGGTTGGGTAATGAGTAACGAGCCGTTTATGGAAGATATACAAGATTGGATGGATTTCTTGAAGATTCGTGCAAGCTGGGGACAAAACGGTAACTCGGATATCACTAATTTCCAGTATTTGGCAACAATTGCATTTGACTCGCAGAACTCGTATGTATTTGGAACAGACAAGATTACACAGACTACCGGTGCGTATGCAAATATTCTCCCCAATGAGGATGTTTCATGGGAAACTTCAGAACAGTTAGACTTAGGTATTGACGCCCGTTTCTTCCGTTCACGTTTGGGCTTCGCATTCGATTATTATATCAAGAAGACAAAAGATTGGCTGGTTCAAGCTCCGATTTTGGCAAGTTATGGAACAGGTGCTCCTTATATTAATGGAGGTGATGTGGAAAATAAAGGTTTTGAAGTAGCTTTGAACTGGAACGATATGGTACAGGATTTCAGATATGGAGTAAACTTTAACTTGTCTTACAATAAGAATGAAGTTACCCGTATTGCTAATTCAGAAGGCATTATTCATGGTCCAAGTGATGTACTTACAGCAATGAGTGGCGGTGAAATTTATCGTGCACAAGTTGGTTATCCTATTGGTTATTTCTGGGGATATAAGACTGCCGGTGTATTCCAGAATCAAGCTCAGGTAGATGCAACTTCAGCAAAATTATCAACAGCAGCTCCGGGCGAATTGATATTTGTTGATGAAAATGGTGACGGTCAAATTACCGATGCGGACAAAACGATGATCGGTGACCCGAATCCGGATTTCCGCTTGGGTTTCTCTGTTAATTTGGCTTATAAAGGTTTCGATTTCTCTTTCACGGCAAACGGTGCTTTCGGACATCAGATTGTGAAGTCTTACCGCCAGTATTTAGGTGAGCCGAAGCAAAACTTTACAACAGATGTATATGAATGTTGGCATGGCGAAGGGACCTCTAATACAATGCCGTCTATTGAAGGTTTGGAAAGTAGTGAAAGTTGGAAGAACTTCTCGGATATTTTCGTAGAAGACGGTAACTATCTACGTGCACAGAATATTACATTGGGATATGACTTTAAGTCGTTGTTCCCGAAGATGCCGTTACAACAAGCACGTTTGTATGTATCTGTAATCAATGCCTTTACCATTACAGGCTATTCAGGTATGGACCCGGAAGTCGGTTCAAGTGGTAACGATTCTTATTCATGGGCATCAGGTATTGACTTGGGATTCTATCCAAGCCCCCGCACTTATATGGTTGGTGTAAATCTTAAATTCTAAATTGATTATGAATATGAAAAGATATATTTATATAGCTGCAATGGCAGCATTGGCTGGGTTGACAACTTTGAGCAGTTGTGAAGATTTTCTGGATACAGAAAATTATACCCAAAAAACAACCGGCAATTTTCCTACAACATCAGCTGATATTGATATGATGTTGGCAGGAATTTATTCGACGTTGAATCATATAAACCGTCAGCATACCGTAAATATCTTTTATGTAGCAGAAGCTGCATCTGATGACAGGTTTGGTGGTGGAGGTTCTGCCGATAAAGCTTTTCAAATGACCGATAAACTGTTGAATGTAGGTGTAGATGCTTTCGAACCATTTTGGGAAGAATGTTATAAAGGGGTTAATCGTGCCAATATGATGCTGGAAATGGTAGGGAACATTACAGACTGGGTCGATGAATCGGCAAAAAATCAAGCGATAGGAGAGGCTAAATTTATGCGTGCCTTGTTATATTCTGATTTGGCACAAATATTTGGTGAAGTGCCGATGCCGCTTGCTTCTGCAGCAGAAAATCTTCCAAAGTCTTCAGCAGATGCAATTTATGCACAGATTGCTACAGATTTAAAAGACTGTATTGAAACAATGCCGAACAAACCGTATGATCCTAGTTTTTCGGGACATGCGACAAAATATATAGCAGAAGCTTATATGGCACGTGTATTCTTATTTTATACAGGATATTATCAGAAGGAATCTTTGCCTTTGGTTGATGGCGGAAGCGTGACAAAAGATCAGGTAATAACTTGGCTGGAAGATTGTATGACTAATGGAGGTTATAGTTTGGTAAATGATTTCCGTGAATTGTGGCCTTACACTAACTCGTACACAATTAATGATTATCCATATACAGCAGGTAAAACAGCCATCGACGGCTCTCCGTTGGCATGGGAAACAGATGTAAATACAGAAGTTTTGTTTGCTACGAAATATAATGTATATGGTTCATGGGATGACGCTAGTTTGTCAAATATGTTCCCGTTATTCTATGGCATACGCGGTCAGAATGCTTTCCCATTCGGACAAGGTTGGGGATGTGGAACTGTTACCCCCAATTTATATGATGACTGGGTAACGGAAGAACCGGACGACCCACGTATAAAAGCTTCTATCATTGTAATTGGAGATCCGGAAGAAATTGAATATGACCAAAATCCTGCAAAGGACCAAATGGAATATACAGGATATTTGCAAAAGAAATACATGAGTATCTTGGCTTATGATGCAAGTGGAAGTGAGGTTGTTTATTCTAGTTTGATGTATGGAGCTCAGAATAACAATCAGTTAGGTCAAACTCAAGATTTGATTATGATGCGTTATGCTGATGTTTTGTTGATGCATTCAGAATTGACAGAAACTGCCGATGGGATGAATCAAGTACGTGCTCGTGTCGGATTACCGGCAATTGGTTATAGCTTGGATGCATTGAAGAAAGAGCGTCGTCATGAATTGGCATTTGAAGGAATACGTTTGGAAAAGCCACGCGACTTTGACCCTTTTGGCCAAACAGGATTGCCCCCTTTGG
>ENA-OXEE01000098-OXEE01000098.1-human-gut-metagenome-genome-assembly--contig:-NODE-98-length-56558-cov-27.8435_pt1 | contig 56558 bp, 57 predicted proteins | sample MGYA00249824_ERZ652242 | MGnify/ENA primary metagenome ERZ652242 (study PRJEB26925, sample SAMN05826943) | human gut metagenome | biome: ENVO:2100002; feature: ENVO:00000062; material: ENVO:00002003... | reverse complement strand
TACTCAGTATTTTAAATTTATTTCTAACAATATGTGTTGCGGAATTAAGGATAAAAATCAGACAAGCCAAGACAGGACAGCCTCTTTCATTGCCGCTTCGCGCCGTTGTCGGAAACGCGGTCTTTGATTATTTACTCAACGAACGTCCAAAATGCCGGGAACCATATGTTTTTCTCACCGTGCATGTACCATACAGAAGGATTCATACGGGCAACCTTGAGGTCATATGTTCAAAAGTCATGCGCAAAGCGGGGATAAGACAAGGTAAAAATGAAAGGAAGAGCATACATCTGTTCCGCCACCATGTGGCTACATCCCTATTGCAGGCCGGTGTGCAGCAGCCTGTAATAAGCGCAGCCCTCGGCCATGCATCACCTGATTCCCTTGACCGATACCTTAGTGCGGAATTCAAAAGATTGAAGGAGTGTTCGCTAAGCATAGAGGCTTTTCCAGTAAGAAAGGAGGTGTTTGGCGGATGAAAACAAAATCATTCCTATCCGATGCGATAGAAGGATACGTAAAATACCGCAAGGCTTCCGGACGTGACAGCCACAGCTATATCAAGAACGTAATACTATTTGACCATTTTTGTGCGAGGGAATATCCCGGACAAACTGAACTTACCCAAGAAATTGTGGACAGATGGTGCAGGCAACGTCCAACTGAATGCACAAACTCTTGTGTGTCACGTGTCTACCCTATCTTGGATTTCATCAAGTACATGAACAAACGTGGAATGACAAAAATAGCATTACCGAAAGTGCCAAGAAGTGTGCCAAGAACTTATGTGCCACATTCTTTCGCACACGATGAGTTGAAACGCTTCTTCGACGCTTGCGACAACATAAAGCCAAGGCGCGGCAGACTCGCAGCCATCCAGCGCATGACACTGCCGGTGTTCTTCCGTTTACTGTATAGTTCCGGAATGAGGACGACCGAAGCCATCCTGCTGGAACGCGATGACGTAAACCTTGAAAACGGCGTGGTTTCCATCAAACGCGGCAAGGGGTATGACCAGCATTATGCTGTCCTCCATGATACAATGCTGGATCTGATGCGTACTTATGACGGAAGAATGGATGAGTTGGTGCCGAACCGCAGGGCGTTTTTCCCGACACCTGATGACAAGCCGCACCCTCCAGCATGGGTGACATATCACTTCCGTGTACTGTGGCAAAGCTGCAATTCATCCCACGCAATCCCATACGAACTCAGACACAACTACGCCATAGAGAATATAAACAGCTGGACGCACCAAGGATTTGCTGTACACGACAAGTTATTAGCCCTAAGCAAGAGTATGGGGCACAGGCAAATTGGAAGCACATTGGCTTACTATTCCTTGACCCCTGCTATTTCGGACATAATGGCGTGTACCGACAATGAAATCAATCAATAATTAACGCAAGACGATTATGAAAAAGAATATTAACCCACAGGCCATGCAGATTGCCGCGTGCCTGCACGACTGGCTTGAACACCATGTGCCTTCCATCAAGGCGTGCAGCCGACATACCCAAAGGAACTACCATATTTCCATGACGCTTTATGCGGAGTTCCTCAGAACGGTAAAAAGCATAACTCCCGAAACGTTGAATGCTGATTGCTTTTGTAAGAAAAGCATTGAGGAGTGGATTGTTTGGATGAAGAAAATCCGCAACTGCAGCCCGGCAACCTGCAATGTGAGATTGTCAGCCTTGCGCGCTTTCCTGAAGTGCCTGTCGGACAATGACATAGCATTCGTTTCAGTGTTCCTGCAGGCGGAGAATGTGCCGAATGAAAAAACGCCCAAAAGAAAAGTGGTCGGACTCAGCAAGTTGGCTGTTGACACGCTTCTATCCATGCCAAACCAAAGAACCGCCATTGGTTTCCGTGATTACACGCTTATGCTTCTCTTATATTCGACTGCCGTGCGCATCAACGAACTTTTGACGTTGAAGATTGGAAATATTGTAGTGGACTGCGCAAAGCCCCACATAACTGTCATAGGAAAAGGGAGGAAAAAACGCCCAATACCTCTTCTGGCAAAGCCCATGCAATATTTGAAGAGATATCTTGCCGAGTACCATCCTAATCCGGATGATGCTGAAGCATTACTCTTCAGTTCAAAAAGTAAAGGCATATACACGCCCATGTCTGCGGAAAATGTTAATAAGATGCTGAAAAGGTACGCAAAGATGGCACATGGCAAATGCGGTGGCGTTCCTTTGGACATACATGCGCATCAGTTCAGGCACGCCAAAGCATCCCATTGGCTTGAAAACGGCATGAACATTGCCCAAATCTCTTATCTGCTTGGACATGAGAATATACAAACGACAATGGTATATCTTGACATAACTACCGAACAAGAGGAAAAAGCATTGGAAACGCTTGAGGATGAAAACCAAAGGAGCGTTGGTAAAAAATGGAAATCGGCAAAAGGTAAAATGGAACTTGAGGTTTTCTTGGGGTTGCGTAAATGACAAATGTGGGGTGTTGTGCTTGTAATAAGTGCAATGCCTCACTTCATAACAACTCACCCTATAAATAATCCGAACTATTTTAAAATATAACAAAATGATAATCTGCGGCTTGATGCGAAATTTGGGAAACTCCTAAAAGTTCTGATAATGGCTCAAATCCGGAATTTTGGATTTATGCCACCAGTTCAAGAACCTGACGTTCAACACCCGTCACGACCGTGTGGCGGGGCTGGGCAACTCCGAAGGAAGCCAGAAGGCGCTGAACCTGCTGTTCGCCATCCGCACCATACAGGAGCGGACGGGCAGGGACTTGGGGGCGACGTTTTTGTCTGGAACTACTATTTCCAACAGCCTCACGGAGTTATATCTGCTGTTCAAGTACCTGCGCCCGAAGGCGCTGGAGAAACAGGACATCCGCTGCTTCGACGCATGGGCGGCGATATTCGCCAAGAAGACGACCGATTTCGAGTTCAACGTGACGAACAACATCGTGCAGAAGGAACGCTTCCGCTACTTCATCAAGGTGCCGGAACTGGCGGCGTTCTACAACGAGATAACCGATTACCGCACGGCGGAGGATATTGGCGTGGACCGTCCGAAGAAGAACGAGATACTGCACCACATACCGCCCACCCCGGACCAAGAGGTGTTTATCGAAAAGCTGATGCAGTTCGCCAAGTCGGGCGACGCGACGATATTGGGCAGACCGCCACTCTCGGAAACGGAGGAGAAGGCGAAGATGCTCATCGCCACGGACTATGCACGGAAAATGGCATTGGACATGCGCATGATTGACCCGAATTACGAAGACCACCCCGACAACAAGGCGAGCCATTGCGCCAAGATGATAGCGGAATATTACCGTAAGTATGACGCTCAAAAGGGGACGCAGTTCGTCTTTTCGGATTTGGGCACGTATCAGCCCGGTGGCGGCTGGAGCGTGTACACCGAAATCAAACGCAAGCTGGTGGAGGACTACGGCATACCCGCAAGCGAAATCCGCTTCATTCAGGAATGCAAGAACGAGAAGGCGCGAAAGGCGGTGATAGAGGCGATGAACGAGGGTCATGTGCGTGTGCTGTTCGGCTCGACGAGTATGCTCGGAACGGGGGTAAATGCCCAGCGGAGGGCAGTCGCCATCCATCACCTCGACACGCCGTGGCGCCCGTCCGACCTCGCCCAGCGTGACGGACGGGCAGTACGGAAAGGCAACGAGATTGCCAAGCTGTATGCGGACAACAAGGTGGATGTCATCATCTACGCGGTGGAGAAGTCGCTGGACAGCTACAAGTTCAACCTGCTGCATTGCAAGCAGACGTTCATCTCACAGTTGAAGTCCGGCGCATTGGGCGCACGAACTATTGACGAGGGGGCGATGGACGAGAAGTCGGGCATGAACTTCTCGGAATACATGGCGATACTCTCCGGCAACACCGACCTGCTTGACAAGGCGAAGCTCGAAAAGAAGATAGCCTCGCTGGAGGGTGAACGCAAGTCGTTCCATAAGGGCAAGCGGGATTCGGAGTTGAAGTTGGAGAGCAAGACCTCGGCGCTGAGGAACAACCAAGCGGTCATTGCCGGCATGACGGAGGACTGGGAGAAGTTCACAGCCGCCGTACAGACTGACAAGGAGGGCAAACGGCTCAACCCCATCAAGATTGACGGGCTGGACACCACCGACGAGAAGGCCATCGGCAAGCGGTTGCAGGAGATTGCCAAGAACGCTACGACGGGCGGACAGCCCAAACGCATCGGCGAGCTGTACGGCTTCCCCGTCAAGGTGGTGAGCGAGCGGACACTCAGCGACGGGCTGGAGTTCATCGACAACCGCTTTTTCGTGGAAGGGAACTACAGGTACACCTACAACAATGGGCATCTGGCGATGGCGGACACCCATGCCGCTGCCGTGAACTTCCTCAATGCGTTGGAGCGCATCCCGGCGATTATCAGGCAGTACGAGGAAAAGAACGAAGTGCTGGAGCGCGAGATACCGCAGTTGCAAGAGATAGCGGGCAAGACATGGAAGAAGGAGGACGAACTGAAGCAGTTGAAGTCCGACCTTGCCGCCCTCGACCGCAAGATACAGTTGGAACTGGCTCCCAAGCATGAGGAAACGCCAAGTCAGGGGCAGGAACAGGGTGGCGGCCAGGCAGTACAGAAGCAGGAGAATGTCCAGAAGCAGGAGAATGACAACAATGATTACATCCGCAGCCATATAATAATAGGTAGGCCGGAACATGCCGGACAGAAAGAATACCGGGGTGTGAAGCTGTGAAAAGGGGCCGATGACAGGGAAGATAACTTCCTCTCATCGGCTCTTTCGCCGTATTTTGTCAAACTATCGGAGAATATGGGGCGCAATACGACAAATTTTGCGCAAATTACACTTCCTTATGGCAAAATTGAAGTATTTTTGCATGGAAAGAAAATAGCAAGACAACGTAATGAACCCTATAAGACCCAAATACATCCTGACCCTGCTGGTGGTCTGCCTCGCCTTTTCCGGCCTTGTTTTCGCAAACGGGGGCGGACGCGCGGACTTGCCCGACAGTATCCTGACGGAAGACCATATCTACAAGTACCTCTATACTGACCGCTCCAAGTCGGAGCGGATTATGGCGGAGATGCGCCGCCGGAGTACGCTGCCCGCATGGGAGTTGGACTACATCGAGGGTGACCTGAATTACAACACGGGGCGTAACCGGGAAGCGTTGAAGCATTACAACGCCGCGCTGGAAAGCCGCCATGCGAAAGGCAACGACACCCTGCGCATGGAACTGCTGCACCGCCTGATTTCCTGTTACGACGGCCTGCACGACGAGGTGAACAAGATGCGCTGCACGGGACAACTCATGGAGTTGGCGAAAAAGCTGGGCGACAAGCCGATGGAAAGCATCGCCCTGTTCAACATGGGCAAAAGCCTGCACTACCAGGGCGACAAGAAGCGCGGCTACAAGTATATGGAGCAAGGTGCGGAGATGATGGCGGCCACGGACTACCGCCTGAAATTCGACAACCTGCGCTACGAGTACAAGACGCTCGTGATGTTCTACGAGCGTGACGGGCTTTACGATGAGGTGCTCCGCATACTGGACGCATGGGAAAAGATAGTGTCGGCATCCACGGGCGGCGAGCCTGCCATCGACGGGCTGGACGAAAGCGAGCGGAAAGACCTCTGCGCCATGCGGACTGTTGCCTTATCCCGTTTGGGCCGCAAGGCGGAGGCGGCGGAATGCTACCGCCGGTTCTGTGCGTTGGACAAGAGCCTGAGCCGTAACAATTATCTCATTATGCCCTACCTGTTCGATACGAAACAATACGGTGAGATATTCCGCATCAACCTGCCGCGTGAGCGTTTCCTCGTCAGCCAAAAGGATACCGTGAACTACTACATGGCCTCTGTCCTGAAATTTCTCGGCTATGCCTACCGTGACGTGGGCGACTACGATAAGTCTTCCGTTTACTTCGAACGCCTTGCCGTGCTGCGCGACAGCCTGAAATGCCGGGAGCAGGAAAGTGCCGCGCAGGACTACGCCGCCCTGTATGACAGCAAGGAGAAGGACCGCCAAATACTCCAAGAGCAGCAGGAGAGCCGTACGGCATGGACGATAGCGGGCGGCATCAGCGTGTTGCTCATTGTCAGTGGCATCTTCATCGTGGCCATCATCCGCAAGAACCGGGACATCAGCCGCCGGAATAAGGCTTTGGCGGTACAGGTGGAAGACCATGTGGCAGACCGCAAGGAGCTTGACCGCAAGACCGAGGAAAACCTTGCCCTATACGACCAGCTGGAACAGGCAAGGCAGAAACTGGAAGCGGAAAGAGTCAAGAACGCGCCCAAGAAAGAGCCGAAGCGGGAAAAATCCATGTCTAATGAAAACGGAGACAAGATGGCAACGGAGGCGGACCGCATCCTCTTTGAGCGCATCGCCTTCGAGATAAAGAACCGCCAGTTGTTTCGTAACCCTGACTTCTCGCGCACGGAATTACTCAAAATCATCCACGTGCCGCAGAACAAATTTGCCGGACTATTCAAACAGTTTGCCGGAAAGTCGTTTACGGAATACGTCCGCGATTTGAGGCTGAGTTATGCCAACGAGCTTTTCATCGAACATCCCGACTGGTCAATGGACGCCGTCATCAAGGAATGCGGCATGTTGCGGAGTTCGTTTTATGTGGCGTTTATCCAAATTTACGGTATGAATCCGGACGAATTCCGCAAAAGCATTCAAAAAGGGCATGAAAATAGCAAATCTGCAAACTACTGATAATAAGTAACTTATATTTTCTGCGTGAATTTTCTGGACAACAAGCGTGAATAAACTGGACAACAAGTGCCAAAAAATCCATTGCCTTAGCTTGCTTCGTCAATAACTTTGCAAGGGCGCGTAAAACCATGCGCCGTTAAATGCAAAGAAAATGATGAAGCAGTACGGACACATATCAGCCATGCAGCCCCCGGCACTGACTGCCGACAGCGGACACCGCTACCACGCGACGGGAGCGGCAATTATTGCGTGTGAAAATCCGTGCAGAAATACCGCTGAAAACTTACGAATGTGTGATTCTTGTACAATCACACAGTGTCGCCACGCGCGTAGAAATACTCTTTGGGAAATAATGTCTTGCACAATCTTTTTCGTGCAAGACGGTTTCTCTCCCATTTTATTCACTTTTAATCCTTACAGCCATGTCAATACTCTTTTCAGACACTGGCACGACGTTTTCCGGCGAGACCCTGATGGGGTTTCTGCTCGCCTTGGTCGTGTTGTGCCTTGCCTTTATCATCGTCCTTACCGTCATTGTTGTCCGTCAACGCAGGCAGATTGCCCGTAAGAACGAGTGCATCGTACGTAATGCTTCCCTGTATCTCGGCCTAATACACAAAAAAGATGTTCCCGAACTGAGCAGAAGACGCCCGGAGTCTGAACTGAGCCAGGTGGAACTGGTGTCGCTCATGCAGTTGATCAGGAAGATGCTCTACGGCTTTGCCCTGATCCTGCCGGCGGCTCCCGTTATGGCGCAGGATAACACGGACACCACCTACGTGTTCCGTTTCGTGCCCACGGACGACATGTTCTATGAGGCTTTAGGCGATAACCGGACTGAACTGGAACGGTTGGAGGATGCCGTGGAAAAATACTATGACGATATCCTTGAGGGCAACATACCGATTCGCGTGGACGGCTACTGCAATTCGGGCGGCAACCGCAAGACCAACCTGAAACTGGCCAAGGACCGCTCCAACCGTGTCAAGTCGGAACTCATTACTTTCAGCTGGATAGTGGAGGGCAACTTCATCACGAAGAATCATTCGGGTGAAGGCGACTATGTGCTGGTCAGGCTGGTCGTTCCCAAGCGTCTGTCCTCTCCGTCTTCTTCCGAAAATGACGATAAGTCAATTTCGGACAACAACATGAATGTAACGGACAATGCTCCCAATAACCAAGAAAAGGAGAAGCCTACGGAAGAACCGCAAGCACAACCCGTACAGGCGGAACAGCCGCAAGCGGATGAAACCGCACAGGTCACCCCCGTTGAAAAAGAAGGCAAGGCGGATGCTTACCGTTTCTCCCTCCGTGCCAACCTTTTGCGTTGGGCCACACTCACGCCCGACATTGGCATCGAGTGGCGCATCAACCGCTTGTGGGGCATCCTCGTACACGGGTCGTGGACTTCGTGGTCGTGGAACAATAAAGACCGAAGGTATGCCCTGTGGGAAATCTCGCCCGAAGTGCGCTATTATATAGGAAAGGAGAAGCGCGGCTACCTCGGCGCGATGTACAAGGCAGGGGCGTTCAACAACAAGCTGTCCGCCACGGGCAGGCAGGGCGACCTGATGGGCGGCGGCATCACGGGCGGCTACCAACTGCGCCTGAACAACGCCTTGTCGCTGGACTTCAACCTTGCCGTGGGTTGCCTACACGCCGACTATGAGAAGTACGAGGTCATCGACGAGGTGCGTGTCCGGCATGGCAAGGAGAACAAGAACTGGTGGGGACCGATAAACGCGGGCGTCACTTTGGTATGGACGATTAAATAATGAAGAATTAAGAATGAGGAAACAACGTTCGGCGCAAGCCAATGAAGAATTAAGATATAGCATGAAAAAGAAATCTGCGGTCATCTGTTTAATCTGCGTCATCTGTGTGCCTTGGTTATTGGCATCGTGCGTAAAGGACGAACTGCACGACACCCCGCACCCCGACCAAGGCGTGGTAAGCGTCTCCGTGGACTATCCGCAAGGCGCGGAAGAGGGTGACTACACCGTGGAAGTGGACGGTAAGCCCTTGGACGAGGGCGACAACGCCTCCAATCCCCTGACACCGGGCGAACACACGGTGCTGGTCTATAACACCCCCGAAGGCTTCACCGTGACGGACGGCATCGCCTACGTGGAGCGCATGGACGGCACCCGTGCCTTGACCGACCTGATTGACCCGCTGCCCGAAACGCTTTATTCAGGGACAAAGACCGTAACCGTGGTGGCGGACGACACGCTCCATCTGGATTTGTCCGTGGCGCAGCGGACGCGCGACCTCCGCTTGGAACTGACCGTGACCGAGGGCGACCCGGAGCGCATCGCAGCCATCACGAGCACACTCTCCGGCGTGGCGGGAGCTTACGACCTGCGCGGTGAAACGCTTTATGGCGAGGCGGTCAGCACCCGTCCGGCGTTCACCCGAAGCGGCGGCAAGGTGGTGGCAGACCTGCGCTTGCTCGGCACGATGGGCGAGGCGCAAGTGCTGACGCTGCGGCTTTCTTTCCTGAATGGAAATCCGCAGGACATCACCATTGAGAGCGACCTGACCGAACAGCTTGCCGGCTTCAACCTCGGCACGGGAACCATCACATTGGATGGCGAACTGCACACTCCGACAGAAGCCGGGGTGGAAGCCGCCATCATGGATTGGAAAGTAGTGGACGGCGGAAGTGTGGATGCGCATTGATAATAGACCCTAAAAAACTAATCAATACAAACTATTTTAACAAAAGAGATTTATGAGTACTAAAAGAACATTTTTCTACACGATGCTGGCAGCGGGCCTGCTGGCAAGTTGCACCAACGACGAACTGGCGGACAATCCGCTGGCAGACGGTCCGGTAGCCGCGCAGTTGACGGCAGATATCAGCCAGACCCTGACCCGTGTCAGTGCCAATGGCGTATCGGCATCATTCACCAGTGGCGACGAGATTAACGTGGTGGCAGACGGCAGCGCGACTTACGTCTATACCTTGCAGGACAATGGTACGACCTGGTCGGCCGGGAATAATCCTTATTACTTCCAGAACAGAGACATAGTATCCTTCCAGGCATGGTATGCCGCACCCGGCTACAAGAAAACAGGCAACGCCATTGAAATCAACACCAAGAATCAGACTGTCAGCAGCGGATGGAACCAGTGGGACATCCTTGCCACGCCTGTAGTGAAGACCGATGTCACTTCTCCGACAGTAGACTTCACCGGCACCAACGCCTTCAGCCATGTCATGACACAGGTCACGATGGTGTTCAAGAAAGGCGACGGCATCAGCGACCTTGCGGCATTGGAAGGTTATACGCTGAAAAGCCTGACCACCGATGCCACGTTCAACACGCTGAACTGTACGCTGACTCCGGGCACAACGACAGATGATATAGCCGTTACCGGTATCGAAGATGCATCCGGTACGGAATATACCTGCACCCCGCTCATCCTCGTGCCGCAGACGGTTACCGGCACGATAGACCTCGAAGTCAAATACAACGACCAGACCTATAAGGCCAGTCTCAATGCCCCGACAGCCGGTTTGCAGGCAGGTTACAGCTATACCTACACTGTAACCGTCAGCAACACTAAACTGGAAGTGAGCAACGCCGCAATTTCGGATTGGCGCACAGACCCGTATTTCAATGGCAATGGAAACGCGACTTTGTGATAATCAACATGGAAATATCAAGCAGAAATAACATATCAAAGACAATGAAACGATACATTCTTCTCGCAGCAACGGCACTCACGCTTGCCGCCTGCACCAACGACGAAATGACCACCGCCACAGACGGCAAGGTGGCACTGAAAGTGAACGCCTCCATCGGCACGGTGGATACCCGCGCCGTCGGCACGCAGTGGACTATGGAAGACCAGATAGGCATCTCCACCGAGGACGGTTCCGCGACTTCCTACGCCAACGTGTGCTACGAATGGGACGGCAGCAGCTTCACCACCTCGCCGAATAACGCCATCTTCTTCGAGACCTCGGAAATGGTGACTTTCCGCGCCTACTATCCTTACAAGGAAGGCGCGGACTATACCGGCGTAAGCACCGCTGCCGACAACCAGACAACCGCCAACCAGCCGAAGATAGACTTCCTCTATGCCAGCGGAGCCACCGCCAGCAAGGACAAACCTACCGTCAACTTCACCGGCGACCACGCCTTCACCCACCGCATGAGCCAGATCACCCTGACCTTCATCGAAGGGGACGATATGGATTTGGACGGCTCGTGGAGTTACACGCTCGGCGGACTGAAGCTACTGGGCACGTTCTCCCCGCAGACGGGCAACGCCACGGCTGATGACGTGACGGCAACCCCGCTAACCGTCAACCTTACAGAAGTGCAGCCCACAAGCGGCAGCTACATCGCCCCCTCGCTCATCTTCTTCCCGCAGGAGGTGACAAGCATCCCCATCACCGTCACCGTGGGCGGACAGGACTACACCGGCACGCTGAGCGTGAAGGACGGCAAGCTCCAGTCCGGCAACAACTATACTTGGGAGATTACCGTCAGCAAGACCGGCATAAGTGTCGGCAAAGCCGAGATAAAGAACTGGGAAACCGTTGACAACGGCGGAACCACGGCAACGATGTAACGAGACTACGGCCATCCCGTGCGCCGGCGCAAGCACGGAGATACGCTATATTTAATTATGGTGCATCGGGCGGTATCGCAACCGCCGGTGGCACAACGAAACAATAAAAAAGAAACAATATGTACAGAATGAAACATACCTTATTACTCTGTGCGGCAGCCCTTGTCCTCGCCGCCTGCTCGCAGGACGAACCGACGGGCGACAGCCTGCCCGGAGGGAAGTACCCATTGGAACTGACAGTTGCCAATCTGCATGAAGCCGTGGCCACACCCGCCATGACCGGAACTCGGAGCACGGTGGACGGCAACTGGCAGAATGCCCTTTCGGTAGCCGTGCAAGTGGGCGGTGAAAACGGTCCGGTCAAGGAATATAAAGTAGCAAGCACCTCGGGCAACGGTGCGAAACTGACCTGTTCTACCCTTACCGAGGCCGATACCCAGTTCTGGTGGACGTCAAGCAATGAAAGCAAGACGGTCAGGGCATGGTATCCTTACAGCGAGACCGTGCCCGAGGACTGGCCTGTCTCCCTTACTCAGACTGAAGAAACGCTGAAAAAGGAAGACTTCATGATGACGGATGGACAAGTAACAGTATCCCTAAACAATCCGCAAATAGCCTTTAGTCACCTACTGGCCAAGGTGGAGATAAACCTGATGCAGTCCGAATATTTGCAGAATGCATCCGAGGTCAATGTCAGCCTTCCCGAAATGTATATGACCGGTACATTACGTGACCTATCATCATCTCGTCCATCTATAGTCAATAATAACGTAGAAAATGCCGATAAAGAAATTATCCCTTACAGGTTGCCATCGGCCAATGACGGCTGTTATGCCTCTTATCAGGCTCTTGTCATTCCTGACGAAGTAGCGGGAAACAAGGTAATTAATGTAGTGGTGGATGGAGTAACTTACAAATCATCAATCTGGGCTACATATAATCCAAGATATAGATATACCTATAACATCACCGTTCAGGAGAAAGGTCTGGAAGTATCGGTAGCGCAAAGCTCTGCCTGGACAGACGGCAACGACGGCGAAGGCTCCGTAGCCCTTCCCTGATAGGCATCAACCTATAAAGACAAAAGGATATGATTCGTAAGATACTGACATATTACGCCGAGCGTCTGGAGGAATACCTCTCCCGTTTCCACCGCCTCCCCGAAGGGCTTGCCACGGTGGGGATGATAGGCAACTCTGCGGAGGAACGCCCCAATAGCAAGATGTATAATGAATAATAAGATAAAGACGAAGATATGAAACGAAACAGATTATTTCCGGCAATATGCCTCGTGGCGGCACTGCTGCTCTCCGCCTGTTCGCAAGACGAACTGGCAGAGAACAGCACGGCTTTGCCCGAAGGCGAATATCCGTTGCAGATAGGCAGCGTCAGCCTCACGGCAGAGGTAAGCGAACAGCCGTGGACGCGGGTTGCTGAAAGCACGGACGGGATGAGCAGCGTATGGAAGGACGGTGATAAGATTGGAGTGCGCATCGGTGATAATGAGGAAACAGGCATTTATGTGGTGGATGTGGACATAGAGGGCAGTGTTGTGGGCGTTACCCCCGAAAAGCCGGTTTATTGGAAAGACAAGCAACCAGCCATCATCACGGCTTGGTATCCTGTGAAGGAAGAATTGGATTTTACCCACCAAAACCAAGGATTGACCTACCTGCTGAAAGCCACAGGCAACGGGGACTATCAATCTACACCCATCAATCTCAACTTTACCCACCAGCTCGCCAAAGTGCGTGTGGAGCTGACAGGTACTAAAAGTAATGAAGTGCAGCAAGTATATGTGCGCAGCTATCCCACTTCTACCCACAGCCATGGCACGCTGGACGGCCAAGACAAAAGCCTTACTCCTCAATATGTCCCCATGCGGCGTGCTACCTATGGCGGCGTGGAGTATTGGGAAGCCAACCTGCGCCCCGGTTATTTGGATGCAAACAATTCTTTCCAAGTAGCAAACGCAGATGGTGTGCGTGTACAGGTGAAGCAGGGCAAAGTAAATATTGAAGCCGGGCATGTACATACGATAAAAATCGATGTAGGCGAGGCACAACAAGTAGAAGGCAACATCAGCGACAACGGTACCTATATCGTAAGCGGGACACGAGAGGAGTCTGTCAATATCACTGGAGGAAGTCCTACTATTTACTTGAAAGATGCCAACATCAATGTTAGCGACGGTCCGGCTATAAATATCACGAATGGCAATCCGATTATCCGTGTGTTTGGTGAGAACAATACTATTACCAGCAGTAACAGTGCGGGCATCTATGTAGCGAGTGGCAGTACTGTAACCATCAAGGGTTACAACGAAAAGGATGTACTGAAAATAACAGGCAATCAAGGATGTAGCGGAATAGGCGGGTATATTATCGATGATGCGGATACGGATTATTCCTCCTGTGGAGATATTACCATAGAAAACATTACGCTTTATGCATATAATAATGCAGGAACCAGTGGTGGAACTTGTGCTCCAGGCATAGGCAGCATAAATGGCGATGACTGTGGAAAGATAACCATCAACAATGCCACTATTCATGCTTATGGAACATCTAATACCTCAATTACAACTCCTGGCATCGGTTCTGGACATTCATATTTGGCCTACCCCGAAGGCATACCGATAGTCTCCATCATGAATAGTACCATTCATGCGTATAGAGGCAGCCCAGGACTTTCATCTGATTATATCGGATGGGCTGGCAGTACGGCGAATAGTACAGCAGCCAATAGCACAATAAATCTTGGTGGCGGCACCTGCACCAGCAGCACCGTCTATTGCTACACGGGCAACACGTTGGATAAGACGGTGGAGTATGATGAGAATGGCATTGACACAGAACAGTCACAGTGACCTCTGCCAAAGGGTATCAGATACCCTTTGCCAACAGTATTAGATACCTGTGACGAAGAGTATCAGATACCCTTGGCAGGACAGATAAAACAACATAATGTATAACCATTAAACAATAAAGACTATGTTGGAACATGAGATCAAGAAGAAAGTGCTTACCATTGGTAACCGCAAGGGACAGACGGTTTATTACGCCTATCCCAAGTCTCAGCTGAAGCTGACGAATGAAATGGTCATTGAGCGCATCGTGCGCGAAACCTCTTTGTCTGAAGGCGACGTGAGCAACGCCCTCATCAGCCTGGGCAACATTGTATGCGATGCCCTCAAAATGGGCATGAGCGTTGACCTTGCCGAGCTGGGCAGCCTCCGTCTCGTCGTTCCCTCCAAGATGATGGACACGCCGGAGGAAGTCACCGTGGCAAACGCCCTCAAGACCCCGAAAATCGTCTTCACCCCCAAGCAAAAGATGCGCGACGCCGCCAACAGCGTGGAATTGAGCATCGACCGCAGCAGCGTGAAGGCATCCACGGGTGGCGGAACTACCACCAATCCGGACGAAGACCAGACGGAAAATCCGTTAGGTTAAGGTGCAAATTGATTGCAGCCGCCCCGCACACCCGCCTGGCGGCTGCTTTCAAGAAGTTTTAATGGAGTAATGCACAAAAACGAAACGCATTGGAGCACAAGAAATTGCATCTGAAAATATCCGCATTGGTGTTCACTATGGTGGCGGTCATCGCAAGCATGGCCGCCATTTTGGTGCATGAACGCCAGCGGATAAGGGAGATAGAAGTCGAGTCCGCCGAGATACGACAAGTGCGCCGCGACATCAACACCGCCCACCGCCACATCACCCGGCTTGCCACCCTCGGCGAGAGCGTCATCGGATGGGAAGAAGCCGACAGCACCCGTTACTGCGCCCTCCGCCTACGCACCGACAGCCTGCTGCAAGCCTTGAAGCCCCATTGCCGGGACTATGTTCGCCCGGCACAGATAGACACCCTGCGCACCCTCTTGGCGGAAAAAGAAGCCCACCTGCTGCACCTGACGGAAATCCTTGCCCGTCAGGACGAGGCGGACAGCCTCTTGGTGAACCATCTGCCCGAAGTGGCGCGTAGGGCGACACGCATCCGCACGGTGAAGCAAAAGAAAAGCGGATTGGCAGGGGCGTTGGGCGGCAAGAAAACCGTTCAGGTGCTTCCCTCCGGCAAAGAACTGCACCTGTTCAGCGACAGCCTGATAGCCCTGCAACAGCGGCAGACAGCGGAAATGGATGCCTACGCCGACAGCCTGCGCAACCGCAACAGGACATTGAACCGGGAACTGAACCGTCTCGTCAGCGACCTCGACACGCAGGCACAGACCGCCTTCGGACATCGGGAACGGAAGATAGCCGAAGCGCAGGCATTGTCCGTCCGGCTGTTCACCATCACCATATCCGCCGCCATCGTCCTGCTGTTCCTGTCGTACCTCGCCATCCACAGGGAAATGAAGCACAAAGACCATGAGAGGAAGCGGCGTGAGAAACTCATCGACGAGTTACAGGAGAGCAACGAGGCAAATGAAAAGCTAATCAAGTTGCGGCGCAACCTCATCCAAAACGTCACCCACGAACTGCGCACCCCACTGGCCGCCATCAGCGGCAACGCTGAACTGCTGCTGAACGACACGGAAACGGTCAGCCGGATGCGCCACGCACAGACCATCCACGATGCCGCCGGACGCATGGCAGGGATGATAAACAGCCTGTTGGTGTATTTCCGGTTGGACAGCGGCAAGGAAACACCAAGCGTCAAGCCATTCAAGTTGCATTCCATAGTCGATACCTTGCAAACAGAGTTCGCACCGTTGGCGGACGGGAAACATCTTGCCTTCACGGTTGAGAACCATGCGGACGAGATTGTAAGCGGCGACAAGAACCGAATTATAAGCATTGGCAGCAACCTGCTTTCCAATGCCGTAAAATTTACATCAAGCGGCATAATTACATTGTCAACGGAATACAAGGAAGGCACATTTACTTTAATAGTAGAGGATACAGGCACGGGCATGACAAGGGAACAGCAACAGCGGATATTCACCCCGTTTGAACGGTTGGGCAACGCCGTGACGGAAGACGGCTTCGGATTAGGGCTTGCCATCGTAGCCGATACGGTAAAACTGCTGAAAGGAAGTATCGACGTGGAAAGCGAACCGGGCAAGGGAAGCCGTTTCACCGTGAGTCTGCCCCTGCCCAAGGCGGAGGAGACAATAGCCACCGAAAAGACAAATCTTAAACATTCCATGCTGTCCGGCTGCTCCGTGCTGGCGATAGACAACAACGGGACGCTGCTGGACATGCTGCATGATATGTACCGGCACTGCGGTGTAAAGTGCGACACTTGTCGAAGTGTGGACGAACTGACGGACCGGATGCGCGCGAAGGACTACGACCTGCTGATAACCGACCTGAAGATGCCGGAAGTGAACGGCTACGAGGTATTGGAACTGCTGCGCACATCGGAAATCGGCAATTCGCAGACCATCCCCGTAGTGGCAGCCACCGCCGCAGGCTATGTGGAGAAAGAAGAACTGACGGGCAAAGGCTTTGCCGCCGTGCTATACAAACCTTATTCCATAAACGAACTGCTGGTCGTTACAGAGAGGTGCATCAAGCGGAATAAGACAAGCCGCATAGACCTTTCGCCCCTGCTCGCTTTCGGTGAGAAGCGGCGCACGTTGGAAAAGTTAGTGACCACTACGCAATCCGACATGGAGGAAGTACGCAAGGCGGCGGAAGCAAAGGACATGAAGGCGTTGGATAACTGGGTACACCATTTGAGAAGCTCATGGATGCTGATAAAGGCGGAACAGCCGCTGAAAGTGCTGTATGATACCATCCATACGGAGAGCATATCGGATGAAGAATTGAGTGCAGCCGTCGGTGTAGTATTGGCACAAGGCAAACTGATTGTAGATTTGGCAAGGAAGGAGGCGGAACGATGGGTAGAGTAATCGTCATTGAGGACAACATCATCTATTCCGACTTTGTGTGCCGCCTGTTGGAAAACAAAGGCTTTTGTTGTGTGGCTGCCTCCAACTGCAACGGTGCACGAAAGCTGTTTGCCAAGATGCAGGAGGACGACATCGTGCTTGCCGACCTGCGCCTGCCCGACGGTGACGGCATCGCCCTGCTGGAAGAACTGCGGAAGCAAGGCAGGCACAATCCCTACATCGTCATGACCGACTATGACGAAGTACCCACCGCCGTCCGGTCTATGAAGTCAGGCGCGGAGGACTACATCCCGAAGAAGCTGATTGAGGACAACCTATTTCCGCTCCTGAAAACCTTACAAAAAAGGATGGTGCGGCACGAAGCACCGGTTTACGAGCGTCAGAGTGCGGCTTTCCGTGAGATAGACCACAAGATAAAACTGGTCGCCACCACCAACATGAGCGTCCTGATATTAGGCGAGAGCGGAACGGGCAAGGAACACATCGCCGGGAAGATACACGCGAGGAGCAAACGGTCGGGCAAGCCATATGTAGCCGTGGATTGCGGTCTGCTTTCAAAGGAGCTTGCCGCCTCCGCCCTGTTCGGGCATGAGAAAGGGGCGTTCACGGGAGCCGAAAGCAAGAAACAGGGTTTCTGGGAAGAAGCCGCAGGAGGCACATTGTTCCTCGACGAGATAGGCAACCTTCCGCCGGAAGTGCAGCAGATGCTGCTCCGTGCGCTGGAAGCCAAGCGGTACAGACCCACTGGCGGCAGCAAAGACAAGAAAGCCGATGTGCGCATCATCGCTGCCACTAACGAGGACTTGCCGACCGCCATTGCCGAAAAGCGTTTCCGGGCTGACCTCTATCAACGGTTGAAGGAATACACCCTGCATATACCGCCGTTGCGCGAGTGCAAGGAGGACATCATACCGCTTGCGGAGTTTTTCCTAAACCTTGCCAACGAGGAATTTGAAAAGCAGGTGAAAGGCTTTGACACGGAGGCAAGGAAACAGCTGCTCGCTTCCGTATGGGGCGGCAACGTGAGGGAATTGAAACGGGTTGTGCGCATGGCGGTACTGCATACCGAAGGCAATACGGTCACGGCTGACACGTTGGAGCTTGATGAAACGCCACTGGCGGCTGACGCATCGCTTGCGCTAAACGACATGGAAAAGAAACAAATCATCCATGCGCTGGAACAGGCAAGGGGCAACCGTAAGTTGGCTGCGGCATTGCTCGGCATAGGGCGTACCACACTGTACAACAAGATGAAAGCATACGGGATAGAATAGAAAAAATTGAAAAGATGAAAAGAATTACAGGAAAAAGGCTACCTTTCGATAAGGTAAGCGGCGTTTCGGCATAAAAAACAATGGATTTGTTTTGTTCTGCCCTCAACTTGCATTACCTTTGTAGCAACATTTGAGAAATATCGCAGACGTAGGCATAAAGTTTCCGTCAAGCGATGAAGATATAGTATAGAATAAGACCGCAAGGCGCATCTGGTGAAAATCTGGACAATTGGAACTATGGAAGGCGATTGCGTGATGCTTATGCTATGCCTCGGCATAGCGTGCAGTCACGTACATTCCGTAGAGGCAGTCCAGAGCCATCACCAGAAAGTAGTGTGATTTGCACGCTATTTTCATATGATGGCTTTCTTTCGGTCACAACCACTAAAAAAAGAGACCGAATGGGAAAAGTCATATTATTCGCCGTCCTCACGATGGACGGATGCCTTGCGGACAGTTCAGGGAAAGCGCAGCAATGGCTTGCCAAAACCGACACGCCGGACAGATTCGGCATTGCCGGAATGAAAGAAACCACCCGTCCGCTCTCCGAATACACTTCCCTCACCATGTTGGTGCTTGACAAGTCCGACACCACCTGTTTCATAGAAGCCAACACCACTACCGCAAGCATCATCAACGGCATGGCAAGGATGCACCTGCTGGACAAAATCATCCTCTGCACGATACCCGTCATTGCCGGGAACGGCTGCCGCCTGTTCCTTGGAGATTTGCCTGAAAGCGAATGGATGCGGGACGAGACAAAGACATACAAGGACGGTTCGCTGAAAGCCGTGTACCGCAAGAATGAGGGTGCGACTGTTCAGAAAGTGAACACCTCCCTGCTCAAAAGAGTGTTCAGATTATGAACACGTGTTCAATATCTGAACACTTCCGAAAGGCTGAATTTGGGTATTCCAATTTATTTTTATCAAATATGTCTGCTGTTTATCAGCGACTTGCAAAACAAACCGCAAAAAATCCCATCCGTTGGACTGCCGTTTGCCCGATAGTTTTATGTGCGCACACTTCAACCCAAGTGTAACAACATAAAACTGAAAGCAAATGGAACATCTCATATTGACAGAAACGGAGTTCTTCCGCCTGATAGACAACCCCGAAAGCCGCAACGGGCTGAGTGCGGCATATAACGAGTTCGTGGCAACGGTCATTTCGCTCTGCACGGGAGCCGCAAGCCCCTGCCATCCGCTGCCCGCGTTGAGCTATGCGGAAACGGAACTGCAATACCACAAAGCCCTGCAAGATACGGGCACCCACCACAGCGTGTACGTGCGCAAAGCCCTCGCCTTCGTGCGCAAGATGTTGAAACACATTTCCATGCCACACAGCCAAGTGCCGCCACTATCCTTCATCCCCTCCAAAGATGAAAAGAAAGACGATACGCCTGCCGATGCCCCGCCCATGCGGTGGACGGGCAAGGCGTCCGACCTCGTGGAACTTATCTATGGCATCAGCGAGATGGGCTGTATAAACGGCGGTGAAGCATCGCTGAAAGAGATAGCTTCCTACTGCTACAAGGTGTTCGGCGTACAGGCGAAAGGCTGCTACCATATCTATAATGACATCAAGATGCGCAAGAGCGAGAGCCGCACCTATTTCCTCGACCGGGCCGCGGAGAAGGTGAACAGGCGGATGCTGTTGGACGAGGAACGGGAGCGGCAAAGAAGATAGACGTTATTGTCCATTTATATAAGAACAGTAAGGCAAGGGGGCGCGTGAGTGTCTCCTCGCCTGTTTTTTCAACATAATACATAGAAATAGCATAAAACTTTCGTTTTCGGCAGGGCAATTTATTACTTTTGTAAACCAAAGAGCAAGACGATGGAAATAGACAATCTCAATATCATACAGAACCTGACAGCTGAAAAGGAAGGCGGCAAGGTTGAGTTCAAGCAGACCACCGGACAGTTGGAGCGTGGCATGGAAACGCTGTGCGCCTTCCTCAACGGCGAAGGCGGCACGGTGCTGTTCGGCGTGGCGGACAACGGTAAAATCATCGGGCAGGAAGTGAGCGACAAGACGAAACGGGATATTGCGGAAGCCATCGGCAGATTGGAGCCTACCGCCACGGTACAGGTTTCATACGTGCCCTTGCCTGACGGTGAAAAGAAAATCATCGCCCTCCATGTTGAAGATTCAAGGATGGAACGCCCGTTTACTTATAAGAGTCGCCCTTATATGCGTGTGGAAAGCACCACGGTCGCCATGCCGCAACAAAAATACAATGAGTTGTTGCTCGACCGCGACGGTGTGCGTCACCGTTGGGAACTGTTCGACGACCCTGATTTGACATTAAATGACATTGATGAGAACGAGGTGCTTAAAACAGTCCGTTTGGGAATAGACTGCGGACGCTTGCCGGAAAATACAGGAAACGACATTCCTGCCATCCTTGAAAAATTCAGCTTGATGAGGAACGGCGTGTTGAACCATGCAGCCGCCATCCTGTTTGCCAACCGGGAAATGCCGGCAAACTATCCCCAATGCCTGCTGCGCTTAGCTCGTTTCAGGGGAACGGACAAGATGGAATTCATAGACAGCCAACGCATTTACGGCAATATATTCCAACAGCTTGATGCTGCGATAGCTTTTCTGTTCAAACATCTTTCATTGTCGGGCAGGATTGAGGGGCTGGAACGTGAAGAACGACTGAGTGTGCCTTATAAGGCTGTGAGGGAAGGTGTATTGAACTCGTTGGCTCACCGCAGTTACAGGGAAGCCGGAGGCTCTGTCGGCATCGCCATATACGATGACCGTGTGGAGATAGAAAATCCCGGCTCTTTTCCGCATGGCTGGGATGTGGAGAAGATGGCGTCCGAGCATTGTTCGGAACCTCAAAATCCAATCATCGCCAATGTCCTTTATAAAAGGAAACTGTTGGAGAATTGGGGACGCGGTATCAGCCTGATGGAGGAAGAGTGCCGTAAAGCCGGATTGCCGTCTCCCGAATACAGGTTGGGCGGCGGTTTTGTCGTGCTTGTATTCCGCTACGCGCCAAAGGCTATGGAGGAAAATCCCATAGCCACCCCACAGCCACCCCATAGTAATCCCACAGTCACCCCACAGGTCGGCAAACTAATCGCAGCTCTGTCGGATGGCTCCTATTCACCCAAAGAGATAATGGAAGCAATCGGTTTGAAAGACAAAAGCAATTTTTTGGAAAATTACTTGAACGCTGCCATCGGGCTTGAATTTGTTGAAACGGTATATCCCGGTTTGACCAAGCATAGCCCTAAACAAAAATACCGCCTTACTGAACAGGGTAAGGCTTTGTTGAAAGGAAACAAGTAGCATGGCGAAAAAGAAAAAACGAAAACAGGGTGCAATGTCAGACTTGCCGATAATCATTGATTACGGCGGCGACTTGGTGTCTGTCTATGACCCGGTGTCCGTCATGCCATACAGCGAATCTCCCATTACGGAAAGGACACGTTACAAGAAACTGAACGCGGAACAAAAGGCGGCTTTCAAGTCAATGTTTGTGTCTGCCGTTACCGTCTATTGGGATGAGAACCGGCTGATACCTTTCGGGGAGGATATGGCAGACATCCGAAAATGGATGTTGGAAGCCTTTGCCGAAGAATATGGTATCTTGCTGAAGGAGGATAGCGAGTTGAAAAACTATCTGATGACCCTTGCCATTTCCACCCTAAACAAGTTGCTCAAAGCAGAAAAGAAGATACAAGAAAAGGAAAATCCGTAACCCGGTCTGAACCGAGCTACGGATTTTCTCTTTTCGCCTGCGGTGTCCTACTTGTTCTGCAACAGGTGTTGCAGTTCCGGGTCGGACTGGATGCGCTGCAACTCGTCGGCGACAATCTGCCGCACCTCGGCACGGATGCGGTTGTAGTTCTCCTGAATCATCTCCTTCATGCGGTCGTTGCCGTCGGCATCGGTGAAGTCCGTGATGACGGGAATGGGCTTGTAAGCCTGTTCCTCGCGTTTCACCTTCTCGGCATCCACCACTATCTCGCAATGAAAAATCTTCTGTTCGATGCGCTCATTGAAGTTGTCTGCCACCGCACCGACAAACATACCCTGCGTGAGCGTGGAAATCTTGCTCGCCGGGATAAGGCTCTCCATCTGCGTGTTGATGGAGGTGGACTTGTCCTCGCGGTTGATGGTGATGCTCTGCCGCTTCTGCAAGATTTTGCCGAAACGCTCCGAAAGGGTCTTGGCGGTCTCGCCCACCACCTGACCGGAGAAGATGTTGCCCACCGTGTTCATCACTACGGCGGCTTCCTTGTCGCCGTAGTCGCGCTTCAACTGTGAGAAGTCTTGAAAACCGAGGCAGACAGCCACCTTGTTGCTTCGGGCGGTGGCGATAAGGTTGTCCAGCCCCTTGAAGTAAATGGTGGGCAGCTCGTCAATAATCACCGCCGACTTCAACTTGCCCTTCTTGTTGATGAGCTTCACGATGCGTGAATTGTACAGCCCCAATGCCGCACCGTAGATGTTCTGGCGGTCGGGATTGTTGCCGACACAGAGTATCTTCGGCTCATCGGGATTGTTGATGTCGAGGGTAAATTCGCTGTCGGACATGACCCAATAGAGCTGCGGGGAAATCATACGGGATAGCGGTATCTTCGCCGATGCGATCTGCCCGGCAAGCTGTTCCATCGCGCCGCCTTGCCATGCGTCCATAAACGGGGAAAGGTAGTTCTCCAGTTCGGGATAGCTGGTGAGAATAGGAAACACGTCCTCGTAACGGCGGTTCAAAAGTTCGATGGCATGGGGAAAGGTGCAATATTTGCCGTCCTTATAGATGCGGAGGAACCAAATCACAGCGGCAAACAGGATAATCGGAGACTCCACAAAGAAGTCGCCCTGTTTTTGCACCCAAGTTTTGTTCAAATTGAGCATTATCGTGTAGGCACTCTCGTAGGCATCGGTGATGTCCTCCATGAAATCGGGGTGTATGGGATTGCAGCGGTGCGAGCGGCGCGGGTCGTCGAAGTTTATCACGTAGAACTTCGGCTTGACCTTATATCCTTCCGGGTGGTTCATCAGGTGGTTGTAGGCAATGGTCGATAAGTCGCTGAATTTGAAATCATAGATATACATTGAATAACCTTTCTCAATCTGTTGCTTGATAAAACTGTTTACCACGGCATACGACTTTCCGCTGCCCGGCGTGCCCAGCACGATGGACGCACGGAACGGGTTTACCACGTTGATGTACCCGTCGTTCCACTTCTTCCTGTAATAGAAGCGCGTGGGCAGGTTCACCGAATACTCGTTCTCGATGAGCCGCGTTTCCTGCATGAAGCTCTCGTTCTCCACATTGAACACGTCTTCCATGAGGTTGGTGCGCAGAAGGCGGCTCATCCATGTGCCGGACATCAGCAGGCAGACATAGCCCGCCGCTACGGTGGCGGTGTACAATGCCGCGTCTGCCTCTACGGGCAGCGGCAGGGACAATATCCACCAGTTCAGAAAAAACAGCACCAGCCCTGCTGCAAGCACCGTCCAAATCCTTGCCCACGTGATTTTTTCCTCCTTGACCCCCTTCGTGCCCAGACACGAGAGTGCCAGCAGCACCAACGCAAAAAGTTTCGTATAAAGGATGGAGCGGAACAATCCTGCGGTACGGTCGAAGTTCAACAGTACCCTGTCCACCACGCCGATGTCGATGCCCCACAGCCTTACGGCTTCGTAACAATACCAATAAAGGTGGATGACCACCAGTAAAATGCTTACGGCACGCAGAAAATCCATGATTTTCGCCAATGCCCTCAAATCGTCTTCCTGTTGTGACATAAATCTGTTTCTGTTTTTAAGTTGAACAATATCTCCGCAAGGCACGGTACGGAGGTGAAGCATACATCACCCCGGACTTCATGGTACATGAGGCCGGACTTGATGTAGGATGAAGTCCGACCTCATCCCCTATGCCCTGCGAAGGGATAAATTACAGCCCCAAACCCTTGCGGCGTTTCTTCTTCCTGCGTTTGAGGTCACGCTCGAAGGCGGCTTCTTCCGCCTGTGCGCCCGACGCATCGCCACCGAGCAGCCCCAAGCCGGTGGAGTGTCCCTCGTCGTGTTCCACATAGGTACGGGCTTCCTGCTGCGGTTCGTCCTCCGTAATGGTGAACGGTATCGGCGGAGTGCCGGCATACGGCAGGGTGAAATGCTCCTGCAAGGCGTTGGCGGAAAACTCCCTGCCCAAGCGCGAGCCGTTCAGCACGCAGCCCGTGCGGTGGTCGATGAAGGTCGCCCCGTATATGCGCCCCTCATCCGTGTGGCGGAACACCACATCCACGCCCTTTGCATGAAGCAGGGCGATGAACTCCTCCTTGCGGTATGTCCGGGCGAGCGCGGCGGCGACGGTCTTGCGTGTCCTGTCCGCCAGACGCTTGTCGCGGATCTGCCCTTTGGAAAATTCAAACCTGCGCAGCACAGCTTCATAGCCGACGGACTTCCCGATACGGGATGCCTTGAAAGGATTGCCCACCTTGTTCCCGGCATCGTCGGTGGCGGCATAGACCAGCCCGTGATACTCACGCCCGTTCACGTTGCCACGGGCTTCCTCCACCGTGACATTATAAAGGGAGAGCAGGGCGCGGTATTCGCCCATCGTCTGGAACTTGTAAGCCGCCATGACCGCCTTGGCGGTGTTCGCCACCTGACGCTTCACGTCGCCTTGCGAAGCATCCACTTTCCGCAAGGGGTTGTCATGGCGGTGCTGCCTGCGGTCGGCGGGGTGCAGACCGTACTTGCGTTCCAGCTCACGGGTAATCTCCCTGCTCCTGCGGAAGTTGTAGCGGTCGCTGATGCACCTGCCGTTATCATCCACGCGGATGGTCACGATGTGCAGGTGGTGGCGGTCGATGTCCTCGTGTTTATAGATGATGTACGGCTGTTCTCCGAACCCCATCCGTTCCATGTACTCACGCGCAATGCCCTCCAGTTCCATGTCCGTCAGGCGGTCGTCGGGATGCGGATTGAGCGATACGTGCATGACGGGCTTCTCCGTCCTCACGTGGGGCGAGAGGTAGCGCGAAAAGTCCTGCATGGCGCGGCTGATGTCCATCCTGCCGGAACAGCCGTCGAAGATTTTGTTCGTGCCGAGCAGTTTGCCCTGTTCCTTGTTAATCTTCTCCCCGTTGTACGCCAATGCCCCGAACAACGATTTCCCTAAACTGATTTTTGCGACCATCGTTCCTCGAACTCCTTTGTCAGTTCCACGATTTGGCGGGTCAATGCCGCCAGTTCCTTCATGCATTGCTCCAGCCGGTAGAGCAATGCCATCGCCTTTTTCTCGGAGAAATGGCAGCGCAACTCCTTGACGGTCTGGTTGTAGTTGTTGCCTATCATGCGGTACTGCGCATGGAATGAAGACAGCTTGGCGTAGTATTCCACCAGCGTCCTGTCCTCCCGGAACATGCGGAACTCCCCGCCGAAGATGCGTGCCTTGGCGAACACCGCCTTTGCCTTCACCTCCGTCTGTTCGTACATGGCGAGGAACCTGAGCCATTCCTCGTCGTTGAAACGCAGCATCACATGGTGCGTTTTCTTTTCCAACTTGGGGTGTCTTCCCCCTTTCTTACGTTCTCTGTTCATTATTACTATGGATTTAGTGGTTTCACGGCATAAGCGCAGCTTCCGGCACACGTGCCGCAGGTAGGAAACAGGCTTCCCGACTTCGGAGAGGAAGCCCCCTTCCCCTTTCAGGGGCAAGGCTTGCGGGAGTAACCCGCAAGGTTTCGGGTAACTCGAAACATACCTTGCTGTGTCTTAGAGGACACAAAAATCCGTAGCAGACGGATTGGGGATATACCTGTTATAACAATCCCATAAAGGTATCGGTCGCCCGATACCCTCCGGCTGCCCAAAAGAAGGACGGAGCCGGGGGCTGCGGTACGCGCCGGGAGCATTGCCCTGCCGCTTGGGTGCAAAGGTAGGGCGTTTAAGCCCTTGAAAACGTGACAAGAACGAAGCCACTCCCTACCACTTGCTGCCAGAAGCTGCCACCAAACTCCAAAACGATACGGATATGGAAAAATGCCCTTTACTTTGCAGGCAGAAAGGTCGGCAAGCCTGCCTATTTCCGTACAGGCATATCCGCAAATGTGCAAATCCTTGCACCTGTCTGCCCTCCTGCCTGTGTGCCTGCCTGCCGGCACGCAAGCGTACAGGCGGAAACGCAAGCAGGCACATTAGATTGCAAGCAAGCGAGTAACCTCATGAGCATACAAGCAAAGCCGCAAATGTGCAAATGAACAAGTCTGCGAAATGGCATATATGCCGACCTGCAATAAACCGATGTCTAACAATTAAAAAAAGAAGAATGAAAAAAGAACCTTTGTTCATCGCCTTCTCCACCCAGAAGGGAGGAGCCGGCAAAACGACACTCACCGTACTGATGGCGAGTTACCTGTATTACGTGAAAGGGTACGACGTGGTAGTCGTGGACTGCGACTTTCCCCAGTTCAGCATTAAGGACATGCGCGAGCGTGACCTGAAGAACATCGAGCGCAACCCGTACCTGCGCAAGCTGGCATATGACCAGTTCAAGCGCATCGGCAAACGTGCCTACCCGATTGTGGGCAGCCGACCCGACAATGCGATAGAAACGGTCAAGCCCTTCATTGAGTCGGCGACACCGCCCGATTTCATCTTTTTCGACCTGACGGGTACGGTGAACAACCTCGGATTAATCAAGACGGTGGCGACCATGGATTACATTTTCTGTCCTATAGCCGCCGACCGATTCATCATGGAAAGTTCGCTGAAGTATGCAAGCATTATCAATGACACGCTGATCACCACTGGCAAGTCGAACATCAAAGGTATCCGACTGTTGTGGAATATGGTGGACAAACGCGAGAAAACCGACCTGTACGACATCTATGACAAAGTGATTGCCGGGATGGGGTTGGAAACGCTGAAGACAAGCCTGCCGGACAGCAAGCGTTTCCGCAAGGAAGGTTCGGAAGAAGGCGACCGCCCGTTTTTCCGTTCCACGCTGCTGCCACCAGACAAAGCACTGGCGAAAGGTAGCGGCATCGATGACCTTGCGGAAGAAATACTCGGTATCGTAAAGCGCCCGACGCATGGCTAAAAAACTTGATGTCGATATTGATCCCGGCAAGTTTCTGGACTCGTTCCGTCCAGAAATGCCCACGTCCGCCGCCCCTGAAAATGCTGGAACGGATGAAAATGCCCCAGACAAGGTGACAAGACCAACGGAGAAACCGTCAATAAAGGCGAAAAAGGAAGAAACCATACAGGAAGAGGAATATATGGAACTCTTCCTACATGCGCCGAAAACTCCCATATGTTCAGGCAAGACTGCCTATATCCGTAAGAATTACCATGAGCGGATACAGCGCATCGTACAGGTCATCGGGAAAAACGGGATTTCGCTGTCAGTCTATGTGGACCGTGTGTTGGAACAACATTTCCGCGAGAAAGAGGAAGTGATACGCAGGCTCTACAAAAAGAATTATGAAGACGTTTATTAACATTAAAAGCAAAAATGACAATGGAAAGAAAAATAGACAAGAAAAAAAATTCAGGAACAGGTATCGCGCAAGATGCGAGTGAGGTGGAAAAAGTAAAAAACTACATCTATACATACCTGAAGAGTGCGGACTTTACCGCCCGCACATGTAAGACAGCTTATATCCGTGACGAACACCACGAGCGGATACAACATATTGTCCATATTATCGGGAAGAACAAGATTACGTTATCCGGTTACATAGACAATGTACTGGCAGAGCATTTCGCAAGCCACAAGGATGAGATGACCAAACTGTATGAATTAAGCAAACCGATTTTCTAACTCAAAAGAAAATAATCATGAAACTGAACATCAACATTTTCAGACGCAAGGGAAAGGAAGAAGCCTATACGGGCAAGTACCTCAACGGGCGCAGGCCGGAAGGAACCGCACAGAAGGCGGTGTACATCAGCCGCGAGAACCATGAAGCCGTCAAGCGGATCGTAGGCATGGCGGGAGGGCAAGGGACAACCATATCCGGTTACATAGACAGCATTGTCACCGAACACCTTGAACAGCACAGGGCTGAACTGGAAACCCTGCATGGGAAGAAGAGCCACGGGATGGTCGAACAGATAACGATAAGCCGATGGTGACGTTCCTGATTGTCTTGATGATGATGTGCAACCTGTGGATACTTTTCTATCTGACATGGGAGCAGCAGGAACGGCAGAAGGCCGGCAGTCAAGAAAACACAGACCGGAAACGGCAGGAACCGCCGCCCGATGTCGTGGGCAGGAGCAAGTTCAAAATATCGGACTGGATTGGGACAGAAAAGGACACCACAGTGCCGGAAGCTGCCACTTCCGTGGAAGCCGAGGCGGTGGAAGAAAAGGACGTTACCTTTGCCGATGAAACGGATACCGACGGAGGACAAGCACCGGAAAACAAGCCGTCACGCCAAGTGCCCGATGACGAACTTGATGAAACATTCAGCGACAGCCGCGTGTCGGACATGGCAGAATATGACGGGAATGAGGATTACGATGGCGAACCCCATGAGGCAAGCGGCTTCACCTTCGAGGACATCGACCTTGCCATGCGGACGGTAAAGAAACCGGCAGCCACAATGGAGGAACGCCGCCACGCCGGGATGGTGTTCTGCGACATGAAGGGTAACGAGCTGTTTGCGATGATAGAAAAGAGTTCGGAAGCGACCCGCAGGAAACTGAACGAACTGATGGACTTCTATATGGACAGCGTTTCCGCCACCATACGGAAGGAACCGACCCCGACGGCGGTACGGACTACAGTCCCAAACGTGCCGGACAATATTGAGGATTTCAATATCCGTGATTTTGTATAACAAGTAAAACGTAACAATGATGCGAAAAAAGAAAATCGACCACGGCTAAACCACGGCTTGCCACCGAACCACTAAATCCACAAGCCGGCTTCATCCAAAGCCGCAAGAAGTAAAACAAGTATCAACCGCCAAAGGGACTATCCAACCCGGAGGCACAAAAAAGAAACGATTATGACAAAGACATTGAAGAAAAAACAAATCATTCTCGTAGCCCTTCTGCTGGCTGCAAACATCTCAGCGTCCGCACAAGGTAACGGCATGGCGGGCATCAATGAGGCTACCAACCTTGTGACCAGCTATTTTGACCCCGGCACGAAACTCATCTACGCCATCGGCGCTGTCGTCGGGCTTATCGGGGGCATCAAGGTATATGGCAAGTTCTCATCGGGCGACCCCGACACCTCGAAGACCGCCGCGAGCTGGTTCGGGGCGTGCATCTTCCTGATTGTGAGCGCGACGATTCTCCGTTCGTTCTTCCTTTAATAAACGGGCATACCTATACATATATAATAAGGTTTAAGGACAATGGCTGAATACCCTATCAACAAGGGCATAGGCCGTCCGGTGGAGTTCAAGGGACTGAAGGCGCAATACCTGTTCATCTTCGCAGGCGGACTGCTTGCCGCCTTCATCCTCTTTGTCATCCTGTACATGGCAGGCGCGGACCAGTGGCTCTGCATCGGCTTCGGTGTGGTGTCGGCTTCCGCCACCGTCTGGCTCACGTTCCGCCTGAACGCCAAGTACGGCGAACACGGGCTGATGAAGCTGGGCGCGGCACGGATGCGCCCCCGCCATGTGCTCCACCGCAGACGGGTGTCCAATCTGTTAAGACGAAAGACAGTGCAAGCGAGCGGAAAGAGAACTTGTTCTCAATTTCCCGAGTGCAGACTGTCTTATGTAAAAAAGAAAGGAAGAAACGTATGAGAAATGTAATGAAAGCCACCACGCTGGAAAGCCGCTTCCCGCTGCTCTCGGTGGAGCACGGCTGCATCGTCTCGAAGGACGCGGACATTACCGCCGCCTTCGAGGTGGAACTGCCGGAGGTCTATACCGTCACGGCGGAGGAGTACGAGGCCATCCATGCCACGTGGTGCAAGGCGATAAAGGTGCTGCCCGACTACTCGGTGCTGCACAAGCAGGACTGGTACGTGAAGGAGCGGTACCGCCCCGACACAGGCAGGGAGGGCATGGGCTTCCTCGCCCGCAGCTACGAAATGCACTTCAACGAAAGACCTTTCCTCCATCACAAGTGCTACCTGTTCCTGACCAAGACGACGAAGGAGCGCATGAGGCAGCAGAGCAACTGGAACACCCTGTGCCGGGGGCACATCGTGCCGAAGGAGATGCAGGACAAGGAAACGGCGGTGAAGTTCATCGAGGCGGTGGAGCAGTTCGCGCGTATCCTGAACGATTCGGGGCATGTCAGGCTGCGTCGGCTCTCCGATGACGAAATCATCGGCACGGAGAAGGAAACGGGCATTATAGGCAGGTACTTCGCGCTCTCGCCGGGCAATGTGGATTGTCTGGAGGACATGGAAATGACGGCGAGGGAGATGCGCATCGGTGACAACCGGCTGTGCCTGCACACCCTGTCGGACACGGAAGACCTGCCCGCTGCGGTGGCGACGGACTGCCGTTACGAACGGCTCTCGACCGACCGCTCGGACTGCCGCCTGTCGTTCGCCGCTCCCGTGGGTCTGCTGCTTCCCTGCAACCACATCTACAACCAGTACGTTTTCATCGGCAACAGCGACGAGGAACTGCGCCGCTTCGAGAAAACGGCGAGGAACATGCAGTCGCTCTCGCGGTACAGCCGCCAGAACACCATCAACCGTGAGTGGGTGGAGGAATACCTGAACGAAGCGCACTCGCAGGGACTGAAGTCCGTCCGCGCCCACTTCAACGTGATGGCGTGGAGCGACGACGCGGAGGAGCTGAAACGCATCAAGAACGATGTAGGCAGCCAGTTGGCGAGCATGGGCTGCGTGCCGCGCCACAACACGACGGACTGCCCGACGCTGTTCTGGGCGGGCATCCCCGGCAATGCGGCGGACTTCCCGGCGGAAGAAGCGTTCCACACGTTCATCGGGCAGGCGGTGTGCCTCTTCGCCGGCGAGACCAACTACAAGGACTCGCCCTCCGCCTTCGGCATCCGCATGGCGGACCGTATCAGCGGCAAGCCGCTGCACATCGACATCTCCGACCTGCCGATGAAGCGGGGCGTGACGACGAACAGAAACAAGTTCGTATTGGGCCCTTCGGGAAGCGGCAAGTCATTCTTCATGAACCACCTTGTCAGGCAGTATTACGAACAAGGATCCCACGTGGTGCTGGTCGATACGGGCAACTCTTACCAAGGGCTGTGCGAGATGATACACCGCAAGACGAAGGGCAGGGACGGCATCTACTTCACCTACACGGAGGAAAAGCCCATCTCGTTCAACCCGTTCTACACGGACGACGGGGTGTTCGACGTAGAGAAGAAGGACAGCATCAAGACGCTGCTGCTCACCCTGTGGAAAAGCGAGAACGAACCCGCCACGAAAACGGAGTCGGCGGAACTGGGCAGCGCGGTGAACGCATACATCCTGAAAATCCAGCAGGACAGGAGCATCGTTCCGTCGTTCAACTCGTTCTACGAGTACATGCGGGATGTGTACCGCAAGGAGATGGAGGAACGCTACATCAAGGTGGCGAAGACGGACTTCAACATCGACAACTTCCTGACCACGCTCCGGCAGTATTACCGGGGCGGACGGTACGACTTCCTGCTCAACTCCACGGAGAACATCGACCTGCTGCACAAGCGGTTCGTGGTCTTCGAAATTGATTCGGTGAAGGATAATGCCGAGCTTTTTCCTGTGGTTACGATTATCATCATGGAAGCATTTATCAACAAGATGCGGCGGCTGAAAGGCGTCCGGAAACAGCTCATCGTGGAAGAGGCTTGGAAGGCTCTTTCTTCGGCGAACATGGCTGATTATCTGCGCTATATGTACAAGACGGTCAGAAAATACTTCGGCGAGGCGATTGTGGTAACGCAGGAGGTGGACGACATCATCTCGTCGCCCATCGTGAAGGAGAGCATCATCAACAACTCGGACTGCAAGATACTGCTCGACCAACGGAAGTTTATGAACCGCTTTGACCAGATACAGGGGCTGTTGGGGCTGACGGAAAAGGAGAAGTCACAGATACTCTCCATCAACCAGTCCAACGACCCGTCCAGACGGTACAAGGAGGTATGGATAGGGCTGGGCGGCACACAGTCGGCGGTGTACGCCACGGAGGTGTCCATGCACGAGTACCTCGCCTACACGACGGAGGAAACGGAGAAGATGGAAGTCCGCGAACTGGCGGAGAGGCTGGGCGGCGACATGGAAGCCGCCATACGGCAGATAGCGGAAAGGCGGAAAGAAGAAAAACAGTAACAACACAACGTCCTACCCCACACGGCGTATGAGCCTGCCTCCAACGGCGTATGAGGGCATCTCAAACGGCGTATGAGGGAAGGACACATTTTTACCAACTAAAAAACAAGATTGAAGAAAATGAACATTGAACTGACAAAGACACAACGGCTGCTGCTTTGCGGCGGTCTGATTGGCTTGGCATCGCTGATGCTGCAAGCCTGCGAAACGGTAATGAAAGAAAACGAGGATGTCCGCGAGAAGATTTGCGGCAACTGGCAGAGTGCGGAGGCGGGACCCGACATACTGGTGTACAAGGAGGGTGAACACTACAAGGTGACGCTGTTCCGGCGGTCGGGCGTGCGCCGCAGGCTGAAGCCGGAAACCTACCTGCTCCAACGGGAGGAGAACGGCAACCTCTACATGAACACGGGCTTCCGCATCGATGTGGCGTACAACGAGGAAACGGACGTGCTGACCTTCTCGCCGAACGGCGACTATATCCGGGTGAACACGGATAATGCTTCGGACGACGAAAAGAAAGAAGAACAATAAAAAACTAATGTACCACTAAATCCAACGTGAATGAGAATGAGACAGAAACTGAGAATGCCGCTGATAGCGGTCTGCCTGTGCCTCACGGGTGCGGGCACGGCAAACGCCCAATGGGTGGTGTCCGACCCTGGCAACCTCGCCCAGAGCATCATCAACTCCGCCAAGGAGATGGTGGAGACGGCTGGCACGAAGGCGAACACCCTGAACGGCTTTCTGGAAACCAAGAAGGTTTTTGAGCAGGGCAAGAAGTATTACGACGCCTTGAAATCCGTGCATGACGTGGTGAAAGGAGGCGTGAAGGTGACGAAGAGCATCGGGCTGGTTATGGAAATCTCCGAAATCTATGTGGAAAACTACCAGAAGATGCTCTCGGACGAGAACTATACCCCCGATGAGCTTGCCGCCATCTCGTCGGGCTACGCCATGCTGATAGACGAAAGCTCGGACGTGCTGCAGGACCTGAAGAACGTGGTGAACGTCACGGGGATGTCGCTCTCGGACGCGGAACGGCTGGCAATCATCGACAATGCCTACCGCAGCCTGATGAACTACCGAAACCTCGTGCGCTACTACACGGGCAAGACCATCTCGGTGAGCTACCTGCGGGCAAGGAAGAAGAACGACATGGACCGGGTGATGTCGCTGTACGGAACGGCTAACGAAAGGTACTGGTAGCCTATGGGAGAGTTCGACAACCTTCACCAGATACTCCTTTCGCTCTATGACGAGATGATGCCGCTTTGCGCGGACATGACGGGCGTGGCGAAAGGGCTTGCCGGGCTGGGCGCACTGTTCTATGTGGCGATGCGCGTATGGCAGTCGCTTGCACGAGCCGAAGCTATAGACGTGTACCCGCTGCTGAGACCTTTTGCATTAGGTCTGTGCATCCTGTTCTTCCCGACCATCGTATTGGGCACGATGAACAGCGTGCTGAGTCCCATCGTGCAGGGCGTACACGGGATTCTCGAAGAACAGACCTTCGACATGAACGAGTACCGGGAGCAGAAGGACAAACTGGAGTACGAGGCGCTGATGCGCAACCCGGAAACCGCCTACCTCGCCTCGGACGAGGAGTTTGACCGGCAGCTGGACGAGCTGGGCTGGTCACCCTCGGATCTCGTGACGATGACGGGGATGTACATGGACCGGGCGGCGTACAACATCAAGAAAAGCGTGCGTGACTGGTTCCGCGAACTGCTTGAACTGATGTTCGCCGCAGCCGCGCTCATCATCGACACGCTACGGACGTTCTTCCTCGTGGTGCTGTCCATACTGGGGCCGATAGCCTTCGCCTTCTCCGTGTGGGACGGCTTCCACTCGACGCTCTCGGCGTGGTTCAGCCGCTACATACAGATTTACCTCTGGCTTCCCGTGTCGGATTTGTTCAGCACCATACTGGCGAAAATCCAGATACTGATGCTCCAGCAGGACATCGAGCGTATGCAGACCGACCCGAACTTTTCGCTGGATGCAAGCGACGGGGTGTACATCGTATTCCTTATCATCGGCATCGTGGGGTATTTCACCATACCGACGGTGGCGGGCTGGATTATCCAAGCCGGAGGCGGCATCGGCAGCTACAACAAGAACATCGGGACCGCCGGGGCTTTGGGCGGCAGCGTGGCAGGTGCAGCCGCAGGAAACATGGCGGGGCGTGCCGGGAAGCTCATCAAGGGAACGGCTGGAAAGGTGTTCAAGAGGTAACAGCCGGAACGGTCGAAGTGGCACTTTGGGGTTGCCTATGTGCCACTCTGACCTCCCCGAAGTGCCACTTCGGAAAAAGGATACCGAAACATGATTTTACAAACAGAAAAAGAAAGACGAAAAGAAAATGGAATTCAAATCACTAAAGAACATCGAGACGAGTTTCCGGCAGATACGTCTGTTCGGCATCGTCTATACGGCAGCCTGTGCCCTCGTGGTGGTCTGCTCGGTGGTGTGCGCCTTCCGCTTCGCCGAGGCACAGCGGCAGAAGATATACGTCCTCGACGGGGGCAAGAGCCTGATGCTCGCGCTCTCGCAGGACCTGTCGCAGAACCGTCCGGCGGAAGCGAGGGAACACGTGCGCCGTTTCCATGAGCTGTTCTTCACGCTCTCGCCGGAGAAAAGCGCGATAGAACACAACGTGAAGCGTGCCCTGCTCTTGGCGGACAAGAGCGCGTACAACTACTACGCCGACTTCGCCGAAAAGGGCTTCTACAACCGAATCATCGCCGGCAACATCAACCAGGTGCTTCAGGTGGACAGCGTGGTGTGCAACTTTGACCGCTATCCCTACGAGGCGAGGACATACGCCCGTCAGATGATTATCCGCGAGAGCAACGTGACGGAACGCACGCTTGTGACCGCCTGCCGCCTGCTCAACGCGAGCCGCTCGGACGACAATCCGAACGGATTTACCATCGAGGGCTTCACGGTGCTGGAGAACAAGGACATCCGGACCATAGAAAGATGATGCGCGTATGGGAAAGATGAAAACTCTGATTGAAGGCTTGAAAGGCGGGGTACGCAGGAAACTGGAAGCCCTGCCGCCGAAGGCGCGTCTGGGGATAGTCCTCACGGCATTTGCCGCTTTCGCCTCGCTCTGCCTGTACATGACCGTCACCGCCATCGCCGGTTTCGGCAAGGGGAACGGGGCAATGGAGATACGGCACATCGAGAAATTGGACCTGCCTGTGCAGGAGAATATGAACCTATATAATAATGTGTATGGAAAAGGAACAGAAGAAAAATGAACAGAAAGAGAAGAAGCCGCTGACCGAACAGCAGCGGCAGCAACGCAAGAAGATGCTGGTCTATCCGCTGATGGGACTGTTGTTCCTGGGCTGCCTATGGCTCATCTTCGCACCGTCCTCCGAGGACAGGGAGAAGGCAAAGCAGGGTCAGGGATTCAACACGGACATGCCCCTGCCCGAAGACTCGAAAATCATCGGTGACAAGGCGAAAGCCTACGAGCAGTTGCAGTTGGAGAACCGGCAGAAGGAACGCCGGGGCATGGTGGGCGACCTGTCCTCGTTCTGGCACGACGGCGCGGAAAAGCCGGACACGGCGGCTGCATCGGACGACTACCGCCTGACACAGACGGAACCGTCCGGGAATGAGCGTGCTGACAAGCGACAGGCGGGCATACGCACCTCCGCTGCCGCCTATGAGCGGCTGAGCACTTCGCTGGGCACGTTCTACGAGCCGCCGAAGGAGGACCGGGAAAAGGAGGAGCTTCGGGAACGCATCGACGAACTGGAAGCCATGCTGATGGCGCAGGAAGGCAAGCCGTCCTCGATGGAGGAACAGGTTGCGCTCTTGGAAAAGTCCTACGAACTGGCGGCAAGATACCAGAACGGGAAGGGCAATGCCGGGCAGAGCGCACAGCCCGAAGGGACGGAAACATCCGCCAAGGCTGACGAAAGGAGCATGAAGGCGGAACCGGTAAGCGGGGTGCGTCCGGCAGTGGTATCCGCCTTGCCGCAGCCCATGACGGACTCGGCTTTTATCGCGGACTACGCAGGTAAACGGAACTACGGTTTCCACACCGCCATCGGCACGGCGGAAGCCTCGGAAAAGAACACCATCGCCGCCTGCGTGCAGGGCGACCAGACCCTCACGGACGGGCAGACGGTGAAGCTCCGGCTGCTGGAGCCGATGCGCGTGTCGGGGCGCGTCATTCCCCGGAACACGCTCCTTGTGGGCGCGGCACGGTTGCAGGGCGAAAGGCTCGGCATCGGCATCACCTCGCTGGAACACGGGGGAAGCATCATCCCGGTGGAACTGGAGGTGTACGACAGCGACGGGCAGGCGGGGATCTTCATACCCGGCTCGATGGAGATAGACGCGGCAAAGGAAATCGGGGCGAACATGGGCAGCTCGCTCGGAAGCAGCATCAACATATCGACCGACGCGGGGGCGCAGCTCGCCTCCGACTTGGGGCGAGGGGCGATACAGGGCATCTCGCAGTACATCTCGAAAAGGATGCGCACGGTCAAGGTACATCTGAAGTCAGGGTACAGGGTATTGCTCTACCAAGAAAAGGAATGAACAGTCCAAAAACATAAAGGCGAAAAAAGAAAAAAATAATCAACAAACCATTTTTTATTTACCACTAAATCCAACGTAAAATGAGTATCAAGAAAGTAATGACAATGTTTGCCCTGCTGATGGGCATCGCCTGTGCGACCTACGCGCAGGGAGTGACGAACGACAGCACCGCCACCGCCAAGGAGGACGGGCTGGAACTGGTGAAGGATGTCTATCCGCAGACGGAGGAGGACGGCGACCTGTACCACGGTCTGACGAAGAAGCTGATGTTCGACCGCATGATACCGCCGCACGGTCTGGAAGTCACGTATGACAAGACCGTCCACATCCTGTTTCCGGCGGCGGTGCGCTACGTGGACCTGGGTTCGCCCAACCTGATAGCGGGCAAGGCGGACGGCGCGGAGAACGTCATCCGCGTGAAGGCGACGGTCAGGGACTTCCGCAGCGAGACGAACATGAGCGTCATCACGGAGGATGGCAGCTTCTATACCTTTAACGTGAAGTACGCCGACGAGCCGCTTATCCTGAACGTGGAGATGAAGGACTTTATCCACGACGGCAGCACGGTGAACCGACCGAACAACGCGCAGGAAATCTACCTGAAGGAACTGGGCAGCGAAAGCCCGATGCTGGTACACCTCATCATGAAGTCGCTGCACAAGGAGGACAAGCGCAAGGTGAAGCACATCGGCTGCAAGCGTTTCGGCATCCAGTACCTGCTGAAAGGAATATATGTCCACAATGACCTGCTGTATTTCCACACGGAAATCAAGAACCAGAGCAACGTGCCGTTTGACGTGGACTACATCACGTTCAAGATTGTGGACAAGAAGGTGGCGAAACGTACCGCCATGCAGGAACAGGTGCTGTTCCCGCTCCGCGCCTACAACTACGCCGTCCGTGTAGCCGGGAAGCGGTCCGAACGCACGGTGTTCTGCCTTCCGAAGTTTACCATCCCCGACGGCAAGCAGCTCGTGGTGGAGATGAACGAGAAGGACGGCAGACGCCACCAAACGTTTACCGTGGAGAACGAGGACTTGGTACAGGCTGAAACCATCAACGAGTTGCGTGTGCGATGAAAGGAAAGGTACTGTTTATTGTAACGCTTCTGTCCGTCCTCCTGGCAGGACGGGCGGAAGCCCAGCGGTGCCTGCCGAAGATGCGGGGCATCGAACTGAAAGCCGGGCTGAACGGGGCGGACGGCTATGTGCTGGGAGCCACGCTGTCAAGCTATGCCAAAGGCGGCAACAAGTGGGTGTACGGGGTGGAATATCTGCAAACCAACCATGATTATAGGAGTACGACCATCCCTGCGGCGCAGTTCACGGCGGAGGGCGGCTTCTACTACAACTTCCTGTCGGACGCGAAAAAGGTGGTGTTCCTCTATGCGGGCGCGTCAGCCCTTGCCGGGTACGAGACGGTGAACTGGGGCGAAAAGACGCTGTACGACGGGGCGCGGCTGAACAACGGGGACGCCTTCGTCTATGGCTGTGCCGCCACGCTGGACATGGAGGTGTACCTCGCGGACTTCATCGCGCTGACGGCTTCGCTCAGGGAGCGTTTCCTCTGGGGTGGAAGCATAGGGGTATGCCATACGGAGTACGGGATAGGTGTCAAGTTCATCATCAACTGACGGATGCCTATGGACATAGAAGCGATGAAACGGTTTCCGATAGAGGACTTCCTCGCCCGGCTGGGACATCATCCCGTGCAAAGGCGTGCCAATGCCGTCTGGTACAGGTCGCCTTACAGGGAGGAGCATACGCCTTCCTTCAAGGTGAACCCGGAGAAGAACCTCTGGTTCGATTTCGGTGAGGGCAAGGGCGGCAACATCTTCGCATTGGCAGGCGAGTTCATCAAGACGGGCGACTTCCTCACGCAAGCGAGGTATGTGGCGGAAGTGGCGGGTATGCCGGCACAGGACTATGGACCGCAAAAAGCCGTTGATACGCACCGTTCCGACGGACACAGCTTCGAGGATGTGGAGGTGCTGCCTTTACAGAACCGGGCGTTGCTCCATTACCTGCAAGAGAGGGGCATACCGTCCGCCGTCGCCATTGCGAACTGCAAGGAGATGCGCTACACCACGCACGGCAAGCGGTATTTCGCCGTGGCTTTCGGCAACGAAGGCGGCGGCTACGAGATACGCAACCCGTTCTTCAAGGGCTGCGTGCCGCCGAAGGACGTGACCCTGCTGTCGGTCGGCTCGGCGACCTGCAACGTGTACGAGGGCTTCATGGACTACCTCTCCGCCCGTGCGCTGGGCATCGGCGGCAAGGAAGACCACCTCGTGCTCAACTCGGTGTCCAACGTGGCGAGGGCGTACCGCCATCTGGACGGCTACGGGCGGATAAAGTGCTACCTTGACAATGACGAAGCCGGACGGCGGACGCTGGGGGCTTTGCTTGCACGTTACGGCGATAGGGTATCGAACTGCTCCGGCATCTATGACGGGTGCAAGGACTTGAACGAGCACCTGCAAAGGGTGCTTGCCGAAAGGCAGGCTCAAAGCGAGAACGAAAAGAAAAACAAATCCATCAGACTATAACAGATTATAAACATGAATAAATTGAACCAAAAAGCGAAAAGAAACATAGTAAGAACCTTTGCTGCTCTCTGTGTGGGTATGCTCTCCTTCGGCTTCACCGCCTGTGATGATGACTTGGATGTGACGCAAGCCTATCCGTTCACGGTGGAGACCATGCCCGTGCCGAAGGAACTGGCGCAGGGTGAAACGGCGGAAATACGCTGCGAGCTGGTGCGTGAGGGCGAGTTTGACGGGGCGGTCTATACCATCCGCTACTTCCAGTTTGACGGCGAAGGCACGCTGAAGCTGGATAACGGCTTGGTATTTCTGCCCAACGACCGCTACTTGTTGGAGAACGAGAAGTTCCGCCTGTATTACACCTCGGAGTGCGACGAGTCGCAGAGCCTGACCATCACGGTGGAGGACAATTTCGGCAATGCCTTCGAGTGGGAAGTCGAGTTCAACAACGACTCGGATGCGGATGTGGCGGTGTCGGACACCTTGAACGTCAGCCGATGATGCGCAAGGCGTTGCTCCTGCTGCTGGCGGCTGCCCTCTGTGGCAGCCTGCCGGCACAGCATACGGATGAAACGGCACGGCTGCTGGCGCTGTTCAACAGCCACCCGAAAGCCGACATTGCCGTCGAACTGGTGAAAAAATACGAGGGGCTGCATGACCGTTCCGACTACCCGTATTACGGCTACGGACACCGTAGGTTGCCAAATGAAAAGCTGTCCTACGGCATGACGGAGGCGGAAGCGGAAGCCCTGCTCCGCAAGGATTTGGCGGTGCGTTACAGGCTGTTCCGCAAGTATGGTAAGGACGCGCTCCTGCTTACGGTTCTCAGTTACAACGTAGGGCAAGGGGTACTGCTCGGTCATGGCGGGCATCCGAAAAGCGGGCTTGTCCGCAAGCTGGAAGCCGGGAACAGGGACATTTACCGTGAATACACAGCCTACTGCCGGTACAAGGGCAAAACCGTCCGCTCGATAGAGCGGCGGCGCAAAATGGAGTTCCTGCTGCTGTATGAGCCGTGAGGCTATGGTTGGCTGTACAACAAACAAAATCCGATGGTGCCTTTTGTGACTTCATCGGATTTTTCCATATTATCGAAGATGGAAAGTAACGGTTTCTTTGCTACTTTCTTATCCGCCTGTCCTGCTCATGAAAGAAAGTAGCGGGCGGCAATTCCTGCCACCCGCCAAAGGGTCATCCTGCCATTATACGCTTCTGTATGCGTTCAAGGGTACGCTCGGCAATGGGGCGTGTGTCCTTTGTCCAAAGGTCATAGTCATGCACGGATATTCCCACGCTCCGCAGGTCACGGATATAGCCGGACACATAGTCTCCCGAAGGGAGGTAAACGAACTGCATCCATGCGTCCTTGCCGTCTGTCAGTATAAAATAGTATTTCATGATGCCTTCTCTTTTAATGGTGTTGGAAGTGTGGGCGGTGGTGTCCACCGCCACGCACTCAAAATTCTCTCATATCAGCGATAGTCGTACAGTGTGTGAGCCATTCCTTTACGCAGGGCATGTTGTATTCGGAAGTGATGACTGCCGTATGCTCGTTTATTTGCGTAAACCTCGTACTTTCATAGTCCTCCACCCATCCTTTGAGGGTGTCAGTTCCCCATGCGTCCGCATCGGCAAACATTCTGTCCAACACACAAATGGGGTCGCTGAATGTCACAATCAGCGTGTCATAGCCTGCTGTCATAGCCTGTCCTCCTTCGCTTTAATCCATTCGTCACGTAACCGCCTGCACTCGTCCAGCGTGGGCTTCACGCAGGAGAACAACTCTCCGTCCGTATGGCGGTAGTCGTATTGCACGAAAGTGCGCCTTTTCCTGCCGATACTCATTTGGAAACTCTCGTATTTCTCCGTTCCTGCCGTTTGACAGGTGCTTACTCCGTTAATGGTCATTCTCGTTGTCATAGCCTTATCAATTAAAATTCAACAATCAGTAGTCTGTTCTCCAAACATTGGTCGGGGTCGGATGCTTTTTTTTGCGTCACCCATAAATGGTGTGCGCCATACCCAAAGGCGAAAAGGACATTGAAAAGTTCCTTTCGGGCGAACACCTCCATTACACCCCTTATATCCTGCTCGTTCTTTGTCAGTACAAGCGTGTTCAACAGTTCGATGAACATTTCGGGCAGCTCCTCGTGCCATCCGAAAACCATATTTTCTATTTTCACTTCCATATCTATAATTATTAGGTTGTCATACAATCATGCCGCTTCCATCCGCTGCCGTATCTGTTCGACATTGTCCTCCACCAATTTGATGATACGGTCGTGGTATTTGGTGTTGGAGTTGCATACGCCTCTGCATTGTACCACCTTCATCTGTGACAATGACACTTCTACCGTTTCAATCCGCTTCCCGTTGATGGTGGCGGAAAGTATAAGGGAATCCTTCTTTGTATGGTATCCTCCCACGCAATGGTGCATCGCCCTGCCCTCCAAAATCATATCTCTTACACTTTCAATCACTTTGACGCAGATTACACCGTCTGAAAAGGACAATCCGAAAAATCTCCCTTTGTTAAGCAGATAGCAATGTTCTTTTGAAAGGAATTTTGGAGTGTTACCGTTCATTTCCTTTTCCAATTCCCTTTCAACCACCTTTCTGCACGCTTTGTCATGCTCACGGGATAGGTTTTGAGGGCATACATATTTCATGTTCCTGACATCCTTTCCCAAATACTTCAGCGCATCAATGTAGTCACACCATGTCACGGCGTCATGTACCTTATATCCATTTCTATTGCAAATACGGATAGACTGCCAATAATCTTCCACATTCTCTTTGGGATGCTCCATGAAATGCCGCAAAAGTTTGGTCTGCCCTGTCTTTAGCAGGGTTTCCATTCTGTTGTCTGTCAATAGCGCATGGAAGAAATTCAGAGGTGACTGACCGTAAAAGGACTTTTGGAATCCCCTTTTTCTCAATTCATGGGTAACGGACATGAACGGACAGACCGTCCCCGAATGGACAAGATTGAAGATGTGGTTTTCTTTCCTCAATTCCAACGGAGTACAGAAAAGCCACAAATCATAATATAAAGTACCCATCGTTTGCCGTAGCCTTGTGAAAGTTACATGCTCCCCGTTGGGGGCAATCCATCTTTGCATGACTTCTGCCCACTCATATTCTGCGGGTTTGCCGACTCTCAACGAGCATTTTACCATGACAGACCTTACGACTTGGTAATCTTTACAGGCTGTTATCACCGTGAAATATCCACAATCATTGAAAATCCTTTTCCTGCCCTCGTGTATCGTCAGCCTTGTGCCGCAGTGCGGACATTTCTCATGCTTGCGCTTCGTGTCCGACTTCCATTGGTGACCGCATTTGGTGCAGGTTACAATCTTCTTGGCGGATTTATGCCCGACATGATTGATGCTATGCTCCAATCCCCATTGTATCTGCTTGCTTGTAAGGGGTTGCAGGCTCTTGCTCGCTTCTACGATATTGCGTTGGAATTTATTCTTAGGTTTCATAATCAAAAGTCAAATAATGAAGGTTGTACTTGGGCTTCTTTTTTCGTTGCCTGCTTGTTCCGGCTCTGCAACTTGCGCAGTTCCTCGGCTTGGTATTGGCGGATGGCTTGCTGCCGTGCTTCCGCCTTTTCCTCATCAGTCAGTTCCATGTCGTGGCATACCATCACTTGGCATTGCAGGGGCTTGCCGACTTCGATGTCGTCCTCGTCAAAATAGTGTACCGCTTGGGATATGACCTCACCCCCTGTCATGCCGATGGCGTTGCCTCCGTCACATTGGCTTTTCGCCCAATGCAATAGATAGGTTACACACTCGTCAATGTTCTTGTTCGGTTTGCTGTAACTTGCCGCAAACAGCTTGTCCTCGGCTGCACGTTGTTCCAAATAGGCTTGGATTGTACGTTTGAAATGGTCTGTTGTCTTGTTCATATCGTCAGATTTTAGATGTTGTCATTCGTGTAAAGTATGTCGCAGTCCTCCACTTCGGCTGGAAGTCCGAAAAGGGGATAACGTGAGAAATAGGGCTGTGCGTTGCCTTCTTCGTCCGTAAGGGGTGAGACAACCTGCACGTTCCACTTGCTCTGCCACTCGTCAATCATGCGGATTTCCTCGTCCGTCAGTCCCGTCATGTCACCGTTGATGATGTACCCCAAACTCCATGTGGGTATCTTTTCCGTTGTCTTGTTCATAAGGTTCTCTTTTGATGGGTTGTCAAATGGTTTCTTTCAAAATCTCTCTCCAATAGATTGGCTCTACCTCGCTTAAAAGGAAGTCAATGAAGTCCCTTCTTGCATCCTTGCACAACTCCTTGTACAGTTCTCGGAAAGTGCTGAAATTGCCGTTAATGTACGTTTCCACCATATACTCAAAGATGTTGTCCACCTCGTAAAACCTGCATTGCTGCGCTGCCGTCTTGCTGTTTCTTTTCGCCATATCCTTATGAATTAAAGGGTTAACAACCAAATGAATGTCCAAATAATTGTCACTATTGAAAGTAGTGCGGTGAGGATGCCGAACATGAAGTTCAACACGCCCAATAGGATTTCTCCTGCGATGCCTACCGCCAAACCTCCTGCGCAAAGGGTAATGCCCCATGCCGCTCTCGCTACTGCGGACAATACTTTCCGCAAAGCCTTTCCGATGTCGTTCAATGTCATTCTCATATCTTCCAATTTTTAAGTTGTTGTTACTTGTCTTGCTCGGATGGGGAGGTCGGGTCGAGTCCTTTTTCTTTTCGCCTCTCCGTATGTCCGATGTTTCCTTGTGACGTCTTCCGACCGCGCATCGGTCGTTTTCGTTTCTGGGGCCATGCAAAGGTTAGGGAGTAGATTCTGCAAATTTTTTTCGACAGAATACTACCTGAGCCTGCGAAGTGTGGAGATTGTGGCTAAAAAATTTGCTGAACCTAATCCCGTCTTTACCTTTGCCCCTGCAACGAAAATGGCCACTGATGCCGTCTGGAATGGCGGCATGGGAATATCGACATACTTGCTGGAGAGGCGGGAAGGAAAAGGGGAAGTATAGAGGATGGCGCAACGCGCCACGGGGAAGTTCAATGGGCGGCGCAACGGACAAGGGGAAAGCCCCGCTTTCCTGCCGCCGTGACAGAAGTCCTGCAACCGTCATTGTCATGCGTGCATGGCTTGCGGTTGCAAGTTTTCTGCCGACGGCACATGTATTCAAACGGTCTTGTCTGCCATGCCCGGTTTGGCAAAAGCATGGCAAGACGGTTTGAGGACAGGGAAGACATGACAGCCGGAAATAGTCGCAGGTGCAGATTCACGCTTGCCGTGTCCTGCATCCGGCGGCATTTCGGCTGCCAAAAGAAGACGAGAAAAAGAAAATGGATAAAACGGACTTGTCCGTTCTGCACAAGCATATAAAAGAAGTGCCCACGGCGATGGCGGTGTCACTTGTGACATTGTGGTCGTCGTGGGCTTTTCTTTGCTTGTGCCGTTTCTGAAATGGGCTTACGCACATCAAGCCGGAAGCCGTTTTCAGAACGAGGTAACAGTAATATCCCTAAAAAATAGGTAATGATTTGGTGCTATGGGATAAAAAATGTATCTTTGCAAATACGAAAGAGTTGTTTGAATCTATGAGGTAAACCGCAGCAAGTCAGAGCGTTCTGAATGTCGCTAAATCGTTACCTAAAATCTCACACTCTTCAATTCCATTCTGTGTATCAATCAGATACAGCTTTTTTAATTATCCACTACAAAGATAGTGTAACTAATCGACATGTCGAATATAATTCGCTATATTTGCACAACATTAGTGTCCAATAAAAATGTACGAGTTAAAAAATTAATCACATAGTCCTTCAAAAAGTGGATAATCGAGTTCTTTGACATCGTTGAAATCAATCATCGAACAGGTCATGTAAGTTAGTTTTGTCCATTAGAATATATTGTGCAACATCAATGAAATTCGCGCAAACTAACCATACCATCTAAGACTGACTGAGGCGATAGGAAGAAAGATTGGACAAACAAACTGTTTATCACAGCAACCCTAAAAAATATTCTTTTTGCGGATAAAAAGAGCAAGTTTCCATCTCGAAAACGAAATAAACTTTTTAGATACAATATGTTATTGATATGACAGATTGTCATACCTATAATAGTGGTATACAGTTTGCCCTATTAATTATAACTATTTAAAATAATATTATGGCGACAGATATAAATCAGTATTTATCCGAGTCGATTGAGACTCATAAAATGAAACATATTCAAAAGGAAGTTGATGCCTTTCAAGCAAAAGCGGATGAAGTAAAAAGCAAATTGGAGACTCATTATGGGTGTAATTTGTATTATGTCTTTCGCTCCGGATCATTTGCCAAAAATACCGCTATAAATATTAAATTTGATATTGATCTGGTAGCTCCTTTTAAATACGAAAGTTTTGACACTCTCGAAGCTATGTATAATGATGTGTATGACTTTTTGGTTAATGAATATAAAGATGGAACTTATATCAGAAAGCAGAAAGTTTCTATTGGTCTCACATTCCCTATTGACAAAAATGGAGTTATTGTCAAGTTGGATGTTGTCCCGGGACGAGAGCTCAGTAAAGATGATTATCCTAATACAAAAAATCTGAATTTGTATTTCAACGAGGACCATTGGGGATATAAAAAGGGCTCTCGACAAAAAACAAATATCCATGCCCAAATTGATCATATTTCCGGTAAGTCGGAAGAACGTAAAGTGATACGATTGCTTAAGATTTGGAAAAACACCAATCATCAGGACTATAAGTCTTTTATGTTGGAATTGTTTACAATTAAAGCAATGGCATCATACTCGGGTAGCAATAATTTATGGGATAAACTTAAATATGTAATGACATATATTGCTGATAATGTTACGGATGAAAGTTATCGTCTAATTGACCCCGGCAATTCTAATAACAATGTGCTTTCTTCTATTGACATGAATAAACGCAGTATGTTGTCAACAACAATGCGAACTATCATCAATGCGATTGATAATGATTCAAATAGCGTTGCCATTTATTTCCCGATTAATGCAAAATATCAAAAACAGGAAAACAGATACGGATACAAATCAGGATCATCTGGGCCTTCATATCCGCCAACAAGTCAAAGATTCGGAGAGTAAATGAGGATTGAAGATATAAACAATGTATTGGAGGGACTTTCCTTTATACACATAGAAACCCCATTCAAGGTTGACGAAGATGGTACAATAATAGGTGCTGTGGGTATACTTGTAGAAGGTATGCCGTCAGCACTTGTGTTTCAAACATCCATATCAAGTTACTATCCATATAAGTTACAAGGTATTGAACCTATTCAGTTCCGTAACAACTCACTAATGGAATACCCTCATATTATGGCTGGCGGTTCACTTTGTCTTCATACATCATATTGGGTAGACCCGATTCAAAGGTTGAAGTCTGATTTTTTACAGTTGAGAGATTGGGTAGTAAAATACTATGTAAATAAAGAAACGGATGTTCATTATGAACACATTGTTGTAGAGCCGTCAACTGTAGATGATTGTTACTTTGCCATACAATTTACTCAATTCGAGAAAGAGGTGGAAGCAGATAAATATGGATATGCATTCCTTGCTCCAATAATGGATGGCGATTACAATGGAAAAGTAGTTAAGAATTTTGTTGTACAATCAATTGGAGACGCAAATGGGAATAATAGAATTAAGTGTTTATGGAGTTCTAAATATGATGAATTAAAGTACATTCTTTGCCCATATGTGGTTTTAAGTAAGATTCCTTGTAAATACAACAAATTTGCTTTGGATGATTTCAAAGATCTTAATGATTATTTTACTTCTGAGCAATTGAAATTTTTGCACTCATACGAGAATCGATTTAACAAGAAACTTGGTGGATATCCAATTCCGATATTGCTCGGGTATAAAATACCAAGTGGGGAGTTGCATTGGATAGCATTGCTCTCCAAGGTAGGCAATTTCCCAACGGAAGGCATACCGGAAACCAAGAATGGAATAAAGACCGGAAGATGGCTAACCAAATTTTATCAAGATAGAATCCAATGGGCAATGACATATGATGCTTCATACAATTTATTTTTCGGAAGAGGAGCATTCTGTGAGACATTTACCAAAAAGAAAATATTGGTAATAGGAGTGGGAGCTATTGGAAGTATGTTTGCTAAAACATTGGTAAAATGTGGTTGTACCAATATTTCTTTGCTCGATTACGACTTAAAAAAGCCTGAGAACATTTGCCGTTCCGAATATACTTTTTTAACAGGAGTTACAGATAAAGTAACGGAACTTTCAGCAGAATTATCTGCGATAAGCCCTTATGTAGAAATTAAGTGCCTATCTAATCAGTATGATTTTGCTATAAAGTCATCTAAATTCAATAAACAATATAAAGAATATACGATAAATGAATTAGATAGTTATGACCTTATTTTCGATTGTTCCACGGATGATGACTTGATGCACATATTGGAAGAATTGAACCTGAAGCCCGAAATTATAAATATCTCAATTACCAATCATGCCTCGGAGCTAGTTTGTGCATTTTCTCCCAATATTGAGCATTTTGTTAACATTGCATTCAATAATATGCTGCATAATGATGACTTAGATATGTATGAGCCTACGGGATGCTGGAGCCCGACATTCAAAGCGTCATATAATGACATTGCACTGATGGTACAATACGCAATACGACATATCTATAACATGCTGAATGGAACGGAAATGAAGCAAAATTTTATTCTTAGGGATACTGACAATGGTTTAAAAATATTAAAATATTGATTTACAAAGACAATATACATAATCTCAGTCTTGAAATAGACAATAAGATAGTGCAAGAAATCCAAAAACAGGCGTTTGAAGCTTTTCCGAATGAGACTGGAGGATTCCTCGTTGGTAAATATTCGGCTGACAACAACACCGCAATTGTTTCTCTTGTTCTAACTCCTGTTAAAATCATATCAGGACCGACTTGTTTTCTGAGAGAAACAGAAGGAATGGAAAGTGTTTGGGATGAACTATATAAGGAAGGTTTAGTCTATTTAGGCGAATGGCATTCCCATCCCAATGGAAGTTCAATGTATAGTGTAACAGACAAAAAAGCTCTTACTAATATAGCTCGGAGTGAGACGGTCCTTATCAATAATCCAATTATGATGATTGTGAGCTTATCAAAAAAGAAGATTAACCAGATGAGCGCTTATTATTATAACAATGGTAAAATCATAGAATATGAAAGAGAATAAAATTGATATTAAAGAGTTATTTACCAGCCTACAATCCCAGATGCAGGGGATATTGGCTACCAATTCGAAGTTCATAACACACACCGGCAGTGAAGGTGATTCCCTTGAAAATGCATGGATAGATTTGCTGAGAAATTACCTACCAAATCGGTATAGTGTTGATAAAGCAATGGTTATTGATCATAAAGGTAATGTGAGCCAGCAGATTGATATTGTCATATATGATAACTGGTATACTCCCTTTATTTTCAATCAAAATGGATTTAAGTATATACCTGCCGAGGGTGTATATGCTGTATTTGAGGTGAAGCCTGATATTGGAGGAACATCCGCCGGTAAGCACAATATTGTATATGCTGGAGAAAAAGTCGCAAGTGTTAGACGACTTATGAGAACTAGTACTCATATGATTAATTCAGGTCAAAAGTATGCCCCTCGACCATTAACTAAAATTATCGGAGGCATTCTCGGCACCAATTGTTCACAAAAAGAAGATACCGTCGAAAAGCATATTAAAGAACTTTCTGGATTTTATACATTAGAAATGGGGTGTACCATTGAAAACGGTAGTTTCTTTGTTGACTATAACAACAAAGAGGGAGAAACTGAAATTAAGACTGCGAATTTCGAGGATTTTCAAAAATACTACAATAACAGAGAATTTAATTCTATCAAATTCAGCAATCCAAATCATTCCCTGATTATGTTTCTGATGCAGCTTACAAGTTATTTGCAACAATCAATAGGTACAGTGCCAGCAATCGATATGCAGAAATATTTGGACAACATTAACGAAACTATCGATGATGAAATTTAATCAGAGAAGTTCTCAATTATCAGTATTAGAATTTCATGATGTCCAACAGTAGAGCAATGACGAAATTACACTATATATTTTATTCCTATTTGCTGATAGTAATTTATTTCGGATAGCTCTAACCTACACGTCTATGTATCTCCCCCCCAAAAAAATAATGAGGCTGACTCAAAAGTAAATTTTCCTTCTTGAGAATTGAATATTTGGAAAATGTCTCCACCAGAGATACGAATAAAAAGAGAGCGACTCTGACTTTGAGTCGCCCTCATAAATGAGAAATATTACTTGTAAGAATCTCTGACCCCAGCAAGATAACCTGCCGCATATGCAGCATGAGGACTTTTGTGTCTCACTGTCCCAGCTTGACTCTCTGGTAATGAATCTAGATTTAAATCTAATTGTTCTTTACGCTTCAAACCATCTTCATAGCCCCTTTCGTAAGCACATCCTGCACATCGATGTCTTCCTTCTCCTCCTTGATCCACAGGCAAATCATTATATTGCGGATTGTAGCGATGTTCTTTTTTACAAATCATAAATCTTACAATTTTAGAGTTTGAATGTAAGCATTCGAAGAAATGCACCTTTTACACTTTGAGGTTTGGTTGTAGCTTTGCGGCAGTGAATACAATCAAACCTCAACTATTATGAACAGACAAGAATTTGAAGAATTAGAATTGCAGGTGCAACAAAGCGAGCTGCCGTTGAAGTCGTACCTTCAACAGATAGGTGTAAGTTATTCAACCTATCACTACTGGCGTAGAAAATGTTCCGTTGACAGGAGCAGTATCAAACACGAGTTGGCTCCTATCAGTTTTAAACAGGCATTTACGGAGTCTTCCCAAGAAGAACAATTGCCGCATGGTGTTGCGCTGCTGTTTCCCAATGGACTTCGTGCCCACTTCGGGAGCGGTTCTGAAGATTTGCTGAAGGAAATATTTACCCAAAGTCTTCGAGACGGTCATGTTTAACCTGAACGACACGATGCGCTACTTCCTGTGTCCGGGCAGGACAGATATGCGCAAGGGTATCAGTTCGCTATGCGGAGTGGTACATGAGAAAATGAACAGTGAAGTGAGGAACGGTGATGTCTTCATCTTCATCGGTTCCAGCCGCAGACTAATGAAACTCCTTCATGCCGAAGACGGAGGTATGGTAATGTATGTAAAACGTCTGGAGGCCGGTCGCTTCAAGCTGCCGGAGTATGATCCCAAATCAAACAGCTATCCCATGGAGTGGCGCGATCTGGTGATGATGGTTGAAGGAATACAGGAAAACCCGGAACAGAGGCTCCGGCGGTTAAGAGCCGAACGTAAGGAATACCATGTATAACATGTTTTTTATTATTGCTGTCCGATAAAATCGATTGCATATAAAAAATCCTGCTCGGCCATTGTGTATTCAATGGCCGAGTCTTGTTTTGTCATTCTAAGCCCCTGTCAAAAGATAGACAGCTGATAATCTTCTTTCCGATTTACGCTTAAGAGCGTTTCCCAATCTTTTTCCGGGTGATTAAACAGACTGTAGAAGTCCACATAATACATAAGCGTAATCCGTATCATGGTTGCAAGCCCGGAGAAACTCCATGAACGCATGAGTTTCTTTTTCATTATCATAAGCAGCAGATTAGCTATAAGAGTCACCCAAATCTGTATCTTGATGGCATTTGCACTCTCTCCATAGAAGTATTTCAAGGGGAAGTTCTGCTTTATCTGCTTGAACAACAGTTCTATCTCCCAGCGTTTGCGGTAAATTTCTATAATCTCGTTCGGGTCTGATTCCATGTCGTTTGTGAGCAATGAAACCAGTTTGAGCTTTTGGGTATCGGCATAGGTAATGATACGGGCATGGTGGGTCAGGGTTTCGCCACCCTTCAGTATTTTTGAGAATGTAACATGTTGTATCCGTACTTCCATAAATCCTTCTGTAGTCTGGTACATACAATCCTCCAGAACAGAGTATCTCAGGTTTCTCTTCATTTTTGTCACATACAGGACTCCTCTCAGCGTGAGTGTTTCCAGCTTCTCATAGTCAATGTATGCGCGGTCCATGGCAATTATGTCTCCTTTGTTCAGTGCTGACGGCCTTAACATGAAGGAATCGTTGGTTGCAGCAGAAGTAAACTTTATATCTGAAGGAACTCCTTCGTTGGCATGTATGACGGTGTGTACCTTTATACCTCCTTTCTTTTTGCCGGTCTTGGGATGACGCCCCACACCCTTGAACAGGAGGTTGGAGAACAAGGTGATGGTAGTGGAATCGATAATCTGAAGACGCTTCATCCAGGCTTTATCCCTGTTCTTGCGGCTGTCCGAGGAAAGTACATTCCTGTATGTGGTGTATAAGTCACGATAGATGGACTCAAATATAATTTCCGGCCGTCGTCTGTTGGCATCGGAAAGAGTACTGCGCGAAGGCATTAACCTGATACCCAAATGACAAAGTTTGCGGGATTCTGCCTGCAGGGAGGCCATTATCTCCCGTAAGGAATCAAAACGCATGATGACCGCATAGAGCATAACGACAAGATGAGTCCAGACGTCGAAACGTTTTACATAGCGTTCTCCACCATATTCACGACTTAACCGAAGGATTGTGGACTTGTCCAGTAATTTTATCACCTGACAATAGAGCGGCTGTCCGCTAAAATGTGTACTTTTGCCCATGATTAGATTTTATTGTTTGCCGACTGAAATCTAACGAAAATGGGCTGACCTCGCAAATGAAGTCAGCCCTAATTTTATAGCTTCGCAAAATTTTTATCGGACAGCAATAGTTTTTTATGTGAGTAAACTTTGGATATTGTTGCATAATTCACTGTTAATTAGTATATTTACATCATTAAAAGAAGTATAGACAATGGAAGAAAAAGAAATTTTACTCAAGACGATAGAAGGGCTGAATGCCTCTATAGCCTCATTGTCTACTACTAATAAGAATCAATCCGAACAGATAAAAAATCTGCAGGAACGTATCAAGGAGTTGACGGCTCAGGTCGCATGGCTGAACCGTCAGCTCTTTGGTCGTAAATCGGAGAAACTTCGCGTATATGATCCTAATATGCCAGATCTCTTTGCCGACGAGTTTTCCGGACTCCGGCAACAGGCGGAAGAAAAGCGGGACGAGGCTGTGGAAAAGATTGAGAAGGAATCGGTGGAAGACGTAAAACGAAATCGTCAGAACCGCAAAATGATAGAGGACTTGCCCGTATTGGAAACCGATACAATAGAACCGAAAGGCGTAGACTTGTCTTTATACCGTAGAATAGGCGAAGAGATAACAAAAGTCGTCAAACACAAGCCGGGAATGCTTTACGTCAAGGTGATCATCCGTCCCAAATATGCTCTCAAGGATAGTACCCTGCTTCCTCCAGCCGGACAGAAAGGCGTAGAGATAGCTCCCATGCCGCTGATGCCGGTCGACAAGTGCATTGCTGACACCAGCCTGCTTGCCGAGATACTGCTTCAGAAGTATGAATATCATGTCCCGTTCTACCGTCAGATACAGCAATACCGCCATCTTGGAATGAAAGGCCTTACCGAAAGTACAATGGACGGTTGGTTCAAGAAAACCGTGGAACTGCTTAAGCCTCTGTATGAAGAACTCAAACGTGAAGTCTTCTCCTGTGACTATGTACAGGCGGACGAGACTACAGTTCCGGTCATTAACAGGGAAAAGCACAAGGCAGACAAGGAATATCTCTGGATGGTAAGATCAGTCATGGAGAAACTGGTCATCTTCCATTACAACGGGGGGTCACGGGCCGGAGCGGTCATCGAATCCCTGGCAAATCAATATAACTTCAAGGGATATCTTCAATGTGACGGTTTTGCAGGTTATGAAACAGCCTTCAAGACCAACCCCGACGTGCGGCTACTCAACTGTCTGGTGCATATACGCCGTCATTTTGAGCAGGCTTTGGATGAAAACAGGGAGATGGCGCAACATGCACTGACTCAGATACAGCATATCTATAAAATAGAACGCCAGTGTGACGAAGCCGGCCTGTCATATGATGAGCGCAGACAGACGCGTCAGGAACTGTCCAGGCCAATCATGGAGGCAATGAAGGTATGGATGGAGACAGAAGGAATTAAATACAGTCCAAGTTCTTTGACAGGCAAGGCCATAACATATGCCTATACCAAATGGGATAATATTATGAGATGTCTGGACGATGGCCGCCTGTACTGGGACAACAATCTGGCGGAAAATGTCCAACGGCCCATCACTCTGAGCAGAAAAAATTTTCTTTTCTGTGGTAATCACGAAGCTGCGGTTAATATGTCTGTCATATGTTCTCTGCTGGCCACATGTAAGGCGCACGGGGTAAATCCCAGGGTATACCTGAACGATGTTATCGCACAAATGCCTTATCACAAAAAGGCAACCCAAGAAGAACTTTTGAATCTACTTCCACATAAATGGAAGTTGAAACATCCGGAATGTGTACTGACAAGGCAAAAGGAGGAATCTTGTAACTGATATAAATTGTAACATATGGGTTCAACAAAACAATAGCGGCTGATACTATTAGGTTCATAGTGACAGTCGCTATTGTTGTATATAAAGGTTTAATACCTGTAGTTGGCCGAATACTTACCAAGAATTAGTGACTGGGAAGAATTCAAAGAAACCATTAATAGATCTATAGTGGTGAACTCAAAGGACAATCAGAAGAGGTTACAAGAAGACAAAAAGAGGCTTTTTCCAATATATCAGCTGAAATATCAAAGAAAAGTCATAGAACTGGATGTTTATCAATGACATTCTTAATAGTAACAGTAACAGCAACTGCGTTGATTTGTACAATTTGCCTTTAATAATTAAATCTGCCGTCTGCAGACTCGATTTTCAAACAGTCCACCCCGGGGTTTCCGGATATGGGCTGTTTAAATTATGACTATATCAGTCTATGTCATAGCCTATCACACAATCATCATTGATAAGCAGATAATAATAACCGTTACCACAATTTCGGTATTCCTTGCTGAAACCGGCTATCATATCACCATCCTCTCGCGGCTCGCACCAAAGTGTCCCGTCATATCCGCAAAAGTCAAACCTATAGCTTGAATACTTCTCTTTCTTTTTGAAGGCTTCCCTGAAGCATGCCATCACCATGTAGCCGCAATACTTCTCGATGGTGCTCAATCTGATACATTTCCCGTCAATACCTGTTCCTGTGGTTATATGGTTCTCGTAAAGGGATTTTGTCAAATCCGCACCTGCAATCCTGCGCAACCAATCATTTGTATGTGTGGCAAGTCTGGCAAGTTTCTGGTATTTGAGAATCATCTTCTTTTCTGCCTCTTCTTCATTTTCAGTGGTCGGATAATAGACTTTCTCAATGCTTGACCAGGCATTGAAAACATAACCTCGTTTGCGTTTACCTTTTGCAATAATGCCAATCACTCCCTCTCCGTCACTGCGGTTAATGAACAACTTTCTACGTTCTCCACTAATTCTGACATACAATGATGTGGGGTTCTTTTCGTTGCGAAGATACTCTTCTGCCGGATGAATCTTTTGTACTTCCATATCTTAAGTATTAAAATTAATCATTTCCCTTTTGTGAAATCGTGACAATTTCAAAGGGCTTCAAATTTTCACGCTCCTGGCACTGTGAGACATTGAAGATAAGACAAGTAAATGGTTGCAGATTTGTATGGAATACCCAAATCTCTGATTTGCGGAAAGTTGCCATACCAATCTGAGGCACATTAGAGAATCGGTACTTGACGTTCGGACATTCACAGTAATTTTGCGATGAAAATCTGATAAGCCGTGAATTGTCAGCATACAAAAAGCTTATGAAATATGCTTTTAGCAATTATAAAAGGTGAATTTAGATTCAACTACAAAGGGATTATCCCACTTGTCTATCAAATATTTAGGAAGTTATCTTTCATTCATCTAATGTCCACACGTATAAATGTCCACACGTGTACATATATACACCTATACAAGTGGACTTATATACACGTTTACATATATTCATGTATTCACGTCTATATGAATACATGTATACAAAAAGCCACCACCAAATCATAAGACCTGATGATGGCCAAAGCAATATAAGACAATATCAATTGACGTAGGCATAGCTTACGTTGAAGCAGGTGTCAGAAACTCTTGCAGTCGTTATGACCATTGACCTGTCAGAGTTCGTAAAACAATATTCAAGTGTTGCCTCATTTGCCGGGGTAATCAGAGAATAATGGACTTTCAAATACTCTATGACCAGACGGCTATTGACTATCAGCTCTGTATCTATTACTGAATACAATGCTCCATTTGAAGCGTAAAAGCTATAGAGGATACCCTCATTACCTTTGCCAGTTGTGTAAGTGAGCTGAATAGAACTGGATATTGTAGTCTCCGATGCAAGACCATATCGCTTCATTGAAAAGTCCATGTAGTTCTTTACATCATCAATGGATGAACCTTCTATGTGATATGGCTCCGTCCATACTTTCAGTTCCGGTTGAAGACCTTCAGCGTCATCCAAAATGTCGTCTTTACCACAAGAAGTTAATACCAATGGTACTGCCATTAAGAATGCGATAATGGCAAATGAGAAATATTTTTTCATATTCATAATATTTTGATTGTTATTGACTTGACTATATCTATGTATTCACGTATACACATAAACATGTATATAT